>Ga0316613_10001710_pt1 | contig 14772 bp, 19 predicted proteins | sample OWC_soil_day10_C_2_FD_207647 | JGI IMG/M metagenome (GOLD analysis project Ga0316613, IMG submission 207647) | Wetland soil microbial communities from Old Woman Creek delta, Ohio, United States - OWC_soil_day10_CT_b | ecosystem: Environmental > Terrestrial > Soil > Wetlands | place: USA: Ohio...
TCGAATGTTAGTTTTTCTAGGTGACGCCTCATACACCATCTACCTTGCCCATCTACCTCTTGCATCTCTCTACATGATGGTTGCAAGCCGCTTTGGAGTCATTGAGCGAATTGGCGTCACTGCAACCTTTGCCTTAGGGTGTTTGAGCGTGCTCGCCCTATGTTCCGGGCTATATTTTGCAGTTGAGAGGCCCGTTATCTCTTGGTCGCGGCGTTGGATATCGCAACATTTGTCATCGTCAAGTCAGGTTGGCGCTGGAGCCGCTGTCCAGCCTCCGATTTAGGCGGCAGTAGCTTAGTGTGGTTTCAATGCCCTAATCGTCAGTCCACCGAAGCAAGGTAGCGTCAACATTAGCATCTGTCTCGACGTCACTGAGTGTTCTAGACATAGGCATAGGCGGTAGAATAGAAGTTCGAATGCCTTACAACAGCGAACAGCGACTATCCACACCTTCGCCCATATCCCAAAAATCATCTCACTCAATAAGGCGTAAGTTGTACCCCTCCGGCGAAGGCCGCCTTGTGATGTTGGATTGTTGCGAAGAGTCTTCAGCAGTTTTGTTCCGGCAGTACTGCTGGAGAGCTATTTTGTCCGACGATACGGTTTATGTCCGGAGACGGTCCTGGACGGGTGACGAGAAGCGCGCGGTTGTCGCGGAGGCGTTTTCCGGCGGCAACGTGAAGGCGGTTGCCAAACGCTATGGCCTTCAAACGCAACAGCTCTACCGCTGGCGCGATCGTCTGGCCGATATTGGCGCGAGGTCGGAGTTTGTGGCCGTTTCGGTTGTTCCGGAGCCTCTCGCCCTGCCTGCCCCAGAAGATGTAGTCCCCGGTCGTCCGGACAGGGTATCGGACCCCGCACGCGAGATCACAGGAACCGACGGTCGTGTCGAGATCGCGCTTGCCGATAGTTTGCGGATTTGGCTCAGCCCTGGCTCGGACGCCGACTTCGTGGTGAAGGTCGCTCTCGGGCTGACGGGGCGCCGGTCATGATCCCGATGCCGGTTGGGGTGAAGGTGTGGCTGGCGACCGGTCACACCGATATGAGAAAGGGGTTCAACGGGCTTGCGCTCCAGGTCCAGGAAGTGCTGCGCCGCGATCCTTTCAGCGGCCATGTTTTCGTTTTCCGGGGGCGCAAAGGCGACCGTCTGAAGGTGATCTGGCATGATGGTCAGGGTGCCTGCCTGTTCACGAAGCGCCTGGACAACGGGACGTTTCTGTGGCCCTCGGTTTCTGATGGAACAGTAACGATTTCCTCCGGACAGATGGGGTATCTGCTGGAAGGAATCGACTGGCGCAACCCGCAAAAGACCTGGCGGCCGACCAAGGCTGGATAGAGCGTAAAATTTGGCGGCCGGGGCATTTATCAGGTTACAAGTCCCTGTTTCCATGATTCAATCGGGCCATGGAGATCACTCCCGACGACCTGCCCGACGACATCGATGCGCTCAAGGCGGCGCTCAGGGCCGCGCGGGCGGAAGTTGCCGTGGCAGAAGCTCAACGCCCCGCCGATCAGGCGCTGATCGCCCATCTGAAGCTGACGATCGCCAAGCTCAATCGGGAGAAGTACGGCTCGCGTTCGGAGAGGACCGCTCGGCTGCTCGACCAGATGGAACTGCAGTTGGAAGACCTGGAGACCGCCGCCACGGAGGACGAACTGGCCGCCGAGAAGTCGGCGCGCCGGACGGTGGTGTCGGCCTTCACCCGCAAGCGACCGTCGCGCCAGCCGTTTCCGGCCGATCTGCCGCGCGAGCGCGTGGTGGTGCCCTTTCCGCAAAGCTGTCCGTGCTGTGGCGGTAATCGCCTGCGCAAGATCGGCGAAGATATCACCGAGACGTTGGAGGTCATTCCCCGGCAGTGGAAGGTGATCCAGACGGTCCGCGAGAAGTTCTCGTGCCGGGACTGCGAGACAATCAGTCAGCCACCAGCGCCGTTCCACGTCATCCCTCGCGGCTGGGCCGGGCCGAGCCTCTTGGCCATGATCCTGTTCGAGAAGTTCGGACAGCACCAACCGTTGAACCGCCAAGCCGAACGCTATGCTCGCGAAGGCGTGCCGATCAGCTTGTCGACGCTGGCCGACCAGGTGGGAGCCTGCACCACGGTTCTGGCGCCACTGTTCGCCCGCCTGGAACGCCACGTGTTTGCCGCCGAGCGGCTTCATGGCGACGACACCACGGTGCCGGTGCTGGCCAAGGGCAAAACACGAACCGGCCGGATCTGGACCTATGTGCGGGATGATCGGCCGTTCGCCGGGCCGGCGCCACCGGCGGCGGTATTCTATTACTCGCGCGACCGTGCCGGCGTTCATCCCGAGAAGCATCTCGCCGGGTATCAAGGGCTGTTCCAGGCCGATGCCTACAGCGGCTACCGCGAGCTTTATGCCGCCGGCCGCAAACCCGGGCCGTTGCTGGAGGCCGGGTGCTGGAGCCACGCGCGGCGCCCGTTCTTCATTATGGCCGACGTCGAAGCGGCGGCGCGGCGCAAGGCCGAAGGCAAGAAGCCGCCGGTAATCTCGCCGATCGCCCTGGAGGTTGTGCGCCGCATCGATGCGCTGTTCGAGATCGAAAGGACCATCAGCGGTCGGACGGCCAATGAGCGTCTTACCGTTCGTCGCGAGTTGAGCGCGCCGTTGGTGGCCGAACTGGAAGCCTATATGCAAACCGAGCGACGCCATCTCGCACGCGGCAACGACGTCGCCCAGGCCATCGACTACATGCTGAAGCGCTGGGAAGCCTTTACCCGCTTCCTGCGCGACGGCCGGGTTTGCCTCAGCAACAATGCCGCCGAACGGGCGCTCAGAGGAATTGCCCTGGGAAGAAAATCGTGGCTGTTCTGCGGTTCTGACCGCGGCGGCGAGCGAGCGGCGATGATGTACAGCCTGATCGTCTCGGCCAAGATGAACGACATCGACCCGCAGGCTTGGCTGGCGGACGTGCTCGCGCGCATCGCCGACAACCCGGTACACAGGCTTGATGATCTGCTGCCCTGGGATTGGTCCCGCCCGGACGCCACCGCTGGCAAGGCGGCTTGACCTGGCTTCAGTTGAGCAACAAGGAGCCTTATGACCTATCGGAACTACACCCTTTACACGCTCCGGTATGTCGCCCAGATGCTGGAAGAGGACGAGGCCTTCCTGCATGACTGTTCCATCGAGATGTTCCCGGAAGATGGCTGTCTCAGCGCTTACGACGAGTATCCGGCAACTGAACGCAGCGAACCGATTGTCGTCTTCACCGAGGACGGGATCGAAAACCTCCGGTACATCATCGCGGAATTTAGGAACTTGGGGAAAACTTCGCTAAAACCTATTCCTACGCGCAATCCGAAGGAACCATAGATTCCGCGGTTCTGACCGGATGGATACACACGGCATCCAAGCCCAGCAAATCTATCGCTGGCGGGATCGGCTAGCGCGCGCGGGAGACGCTGCAGAGTTCGTGGCTGTTTCGCTCTCCTCAGACAGTTTGGCCCTTCCTGCTCCGGATGGTGCGCCGTCCGAAGCGCCGGCCGATTGTCAGATGGGTTCCGGCGGCGGATTGGGTGAACGGGTGGAGATTGCGGTCGGGGACAGGCTGGTCATCAGGCTCACGTCCAGTTCGAACGCGGACTTCCTGGTACAGGTGGTGGCCGGCTTGATGAGGTGTCGGTTGTGATCCCGATGCCGGCCGGTGTGAAGGTGTGGCTGGCGACAGGCCATACGGATATGCGCAAAGGGTTTGCCGGACTGTCGCTCCAGGTTCAGGAGATCCTTCGTCTTGATCCGTTTAGCGGCCACGTATTTGTGTTCCGGGGACGTCGGGGCGATCGTCTGAAGGTGCTCTGGCATGATGGCCAAGGGGCCTGCCTGTTCTTGAAGCGTCTGGAACAGGGGCGGTTTCTGTGGCCGTCCGTCGCCGATGGTGTGGTGACGATCAGCGTCGGCCAACTCGGCTATCTTCTCGAAGGCATCGACTGGCGGAACCCGCAGAAGGTGTGGCGGCCCAGCCGAGCCGGGTGAGCGGACGGGGCTATAGTTATTGGCCAATGCACTGTTTTTGTGATTCAATCTGGCCATGGAAGACGGCTTTGCCACGCCCGGGGATGACATTGACGCGCTGAAGGCGGCGCTCCGTTTTGCACGGGCTGAAGCCGAGCATGCGGCCGCGGAACTAGCTGCCGAACGAGCCCGGCGGAGCGAAGATCAGGCGCTGATCGCCCATCTCAAGCTGACCATCGAGAAGCTCAAGCGCGACAAGTACGGCCCCCATTCGGAGCGGACTGTCCGCCTTCTCGATCAGTTGGAACTGCAACTCGCTGATCTTGAGGCCGCGGCGACCGAAGACGAACTGGCAGCCGAAGCGAGTGCCAGGCGCACGACGACGGTATCGTCCTTTGCACGCCAGCGGCCGTCGCGCCAGCCGTTCCCGGCCCATCTGCCGCGCGAGCGTGTGGTCGTGCCCGGACCGACGAACTGTTCCTGTTGTGGCGGCAATCGGCTGCGCAAGCTCGGTGAAGACGTTACCCGGTCACTGGAGGTTGTCCCCCGTCAGTGGAAAGTGGTCGAGACGGTGCGCGAGAAGTTCACTTGTCGCGACTGCGAAGCCATCAGCCAGGCGCCAGCGCCGTTTCATGTCATCCCACGCGGGCATGTCGGACCGAACCTCCTGGCGATGATCCTATTCGAGAAGTTCGGTCAGCATCAGCCGCTCAACCGGCAGAGCGAACGTTACGCCCGCGAGGGTGTCGCTCTCAGCCTGTCGACGCTGGCCGATCATGTAGGAGCGGCGGCCTTTGTTCTGAAGCCCTTGTTCGAGCGGTTGGAATCTCATGTGTTCGCGGCCGAGCGGCTGCATGGCGACGACACCACGGTGCCGGTTCTGGCCAAGGGCAAGACGATCACCGGGCGGATCTGGACCTACGTGCGGGATGATCGCCCCTTCGGCGGTCCCGAGCCGCCAGCAGCCGTGTTCTATTACTCGCGTGATCGCGGCGGGGAGCATCCAGAGGCGCATCTTGCGGGCTATAGTGGCCTATTCCAGGCGGATGCCTATGGTGGGTATGCTGGGCTCTATGCTCCGGACCGTAAACCTGGCCCCTTGCTGGAGGCGGCCTGCTGGGTTCACGCACGACGTCCGTTCTTCCTGATGGCCGACATCGAGGCGGCAGCGCGCCGGAAGGTACAGTCCAAAGGCCGGGTGGCGCCGGTTGTCTCGCCGATCGCTCTCGAAGTCATCAGGCGGATCGACGCCCTGTTCGCCATTGAGCGGGATATCAATGGCAAGCCGGCCGAGGAATGGCTGTCAGCTCGTCAGCAACTGAGCCGGCCGCTTGTCGACGATCTCCATGACTACATGGCGGCGGAGCGCGCCAAGCTCTCGCGCGGCAGCGATGTTGCCAAGGCCATCGACTACGTGCTCAAGCGCTGGCCTGCCTTCACGCGCTTTCTGGAGGATGGCCGGGTTTGCCTCAGCAACAACGCTGCCGAACGCGCGTTGCGCGGCCTCGCCCTTGGCAGGAAGTCGTGGCTGTTCGCAGGTTCCGACCGAGGCGGGACCCGTGCTGCCATGATGACCAGTCTCATCGTGACCGCCAAGATGAACGATATTGATCCACAAGCCTGGCTAGCCGATGTCCTTGCCCGGATTGCCGAACTGCCGCAAGGCCATATCGACCAGCTTCTGCTGTGGAATTGGAAAGCCTCCACCGAGGAGCCCCTGGCAGCATGACGCTCACCGAGATCGACAGGCAAGGCCACTTCCGTTGCAAGATTGAAGGTTGTGCTCGACGACGTCGAGCCTCAAGTCATGCGGCGGCTTGATGTGCCGCTCAACATTCGCCTCGATCGGCTGCACGAGGCGCTGCAGGCCGCCCTCGGCTGGTCCAACAGCCATCTCTACGAACTGGTCTTCAAAGGTGTCGGCTTCGGCATTCCCGACGACGGTTGGGGCGACGGTCCAATGGACGCCCGCAAGGCCAAGCTCATCGACATCATTGAGGATACAGGCGCCAAGTCGTTCAAATATCTCTACGACTTCGGCGATGGCTGGGAGCACTCGATCAAGATCGAGAAGATCATGCCGGCGATCGACGGCGTCTCCTATCCTTGCCTGATCGAAGCCTCAGGAGCCTGCCCGCCCGAGGACAGTGGCGGTCCATGGGGATTCATGGAAGCGCGACAAGCACTGGCCGATCCTAACCACGAGCGCCACCAGGAAATCCGCGAATGGTGGGGCATCGAAACCTACGACCCAGCCGCCGTGGACATTCCAGCCATCGAAGCATCCCTCGAAAAACTCGCCAAACGATGGGCACCAAGGCGAAGAACGCCGAAGTAAGCGCGACAAACTGTCCCTGCGGCCTTCGCCGGAGGGTTACTTAGCGTTGACGGAACGTAGCGTCTCAACCATGCTCCTGCGCGAAGGTTTCGGCGCATTATCGATCAGCATTGCTAGGCGTTCAAAGTCCAGTGTAGATCGGGCCGCAACCGCGTCGAGCAGATAGCGATTCTGTGCGACCACCGCGGGCGGCAGCAATGCGGCATATTTGTCGAGCGTCTGCCGAGCGTTCGTAAAGGATGGCCTGGCCAGCTTTGCCTTGCCGGCACACGATACACGGCAATGAGGCTGCGGGCGGCGTCACTATTGCCGGCGTCAGCGGCCGTGCGCAGGATACTCAGGGCGGTAGTAGGGTTGCGGGGAACGCCGGCACCGGCAAAATATGCCTCAGCCAGACGCACCTGGGCTGACTCCGTCAAGCCAATTTTTCGATCCTTTCTGTCGTGACGAGAAGTGGGCGACAATTTACGAGTTCGAGGGGAGCCTTTCGGCGGCGCATGGAGCCCGTGCCGCGACCTTGTATTCGGTGGGCTCGTTTGAACCCGAACCATGATGCGTCATTCGCATCTACGCCAGGCTCCGGGGCGGCGGTCCCTATCTGGAAAACGGCTTAGAAGCCACGTCATGTAACGGGTTGCCGCTGCCTCGGACTCGTCAGGCCATTGCAGGGCCTAATCAGAACATTTATTGCGCCGGTCGCATCTTGAGTCCTTCTGGCGCCTCTGCGCCAATTGCCAAGCGCCACAGTGCGATCAGCAGCTTGCGAGCAAACGCCACGATCAGCGACATCCGCTTACGACCATTCGCATCTGCGGTACGCGCCCGAAACCAGCGGACAAGGGCGCTTTCTTTCTGAAAGACCAAGAAACGCCATGCCAGTTGGACCATGCCGCGCCGAACGCGGGGATTGCCGGCCCGCGACAGTCCCCGCTCGCGTCGCTTTGATCCGCTCTCATCCGGCGAGCCGGTTAGTCCGGCATAGCGGGCGACCGCTCGTCTATCCCGTAAGTCGCGAAGAAAAATCTCGTGGGTGAGCATGTCAGCAGTCTCCACGCCGACGCCAACGACGCGCGTCAGCAGGCGAACCATGCTGTTCGCTTTCTCTTCATCGGGCTTATCTTCGTTGAGGCGGCCGTTCGCTGCTGTTCAATTTCTTTGATTTGATCCTCGACGAACCGCAGGCGAGCCATGTCGCGGCACAGTTCCGCTCTTGCAAGGGGCGGAATGGCGCCGCCTTCCGGCGTGAGCAGGCCATCGAGCCGATCAGCAGTTTTCCGTAGATCGGGATTGGTATCTCGGATGCCGAGACGGGCGAACGCCGCCTTCATTCGATTGATTATCCGCGTCCGCTCGCCGATGAGATTTTCGCGTCCGCGCGTCGGACGCTTCGCGTCCTCGTCCTCAATTGAAGGTGTTGCTGCCATGCTGTAACGGCCAGATTCGCCGCGAAGCCAACCGAGTACCACCCGAAGGAGCAAGGCCGCGTCGAGACGATCTGTCTTCGCACGGCGGCGATCTCGGGACACAGCCACGCTGCTTGAATGGATGACATGCGCCTCGACACCGCGGTCGCCAAGCCATCGCGCCAGCCAGAACCGTCCCGCCCGGCCTCATAAGCAACGACCAGACGCTCGATCTTCCGGCCAGATTGGCAGCACTCCTGACGCCATCGATCGATCAGAGCAAATAGACTATCGGGGTCTGGTCCTAGAGCACGTCCCGTGATCGATGAATCAAATGTGAAGTGACGCGCGACGCGGTGTCTGATTCAAAGTTCACTTCAAAGGAGGCGAACGATGGCCAGAGCGCTGAGCGAGGATTTGCGGTCTCGGGTTTTGCAGGCTTCTTCGGATGGACTTTCGGCGCGTCAAGCCGCTGCCCGGTTCGGGGTCGGCGTTTCGACGGCGATCCGGTGGATCGGCAGAGCGAAGCTGGGCGAGCGGTCAGCACGCGCTCAGGGTTGGCGGCGCGGTTCCCGCCTCGATCCGCATGAGACCTTCGTGTTCGAGATGATCGAAGGGCAGAAGGACATCACGCTCGACGAGATGGTGATCCGCCTTGCTGCGGAGGCGAACGTCGTTATCGGCCGCAGTGCCTTGAGCATCTGGCTCGGCCATCGTGGCTGGACATTCAAAAAAAGACCGCACACGCACTGGAGCAGGAGCGGGCGGACCTCATAAAGCGGCGCCAAGCGTGGTTTGACGGCCAACCTGATCTCGACCCGGGACGCTTGGTCTTTATTGATGAGACCGGATTATCGACCAAGATGGCGCGCCAGCGCGGACGAGCATTGCGGGGCGAACGCTGCCGAGCCGCAATCCCTCATAGTCATTGGAAAACCACCACATTCACCGGCGCCTTGCGTCTGAGCGGCATGACGGCACCGCTGGTTCTCGATGGCGCGATGAACGGCGTCGCCTTCCGCGCCTACGTCGAGCAAGTGCTGGTCCCAACGTTGTCGCCCGGCGACATCGTGGTGATGGACAATCTGCCCGCTCACAAGGCCGAGGGCGTCCGCCTGGCAATCGAGCGGGCCGGTGCCGAGCTACACTACCTGCCGCCCAACAGCCCGGACTTCAACCCGATAGAAATGGCTTTCTCCAAACTGAAAGCGGTCCTGCGCGGCAAGGCGGAGCGAACCGTCAGCGCGCTCTGGGATGCCGTCGGAGCCGCCATCCCACTCTTCAGTCCGAACGAATGTGCAAACTACTTCGCAGCCGCAGGATATGAACCGGATTAAGCCGGACGTGCTCTAGGAAGAACAGCGCGGCCGGCGGCGCTCCGCCGGCAAACGGCCGGTCGTCACGGACATAGGTCCAAAGCCGCGCCTGCCGGGTACCGTCGCGGGCCAGCAGTGGTACGGTGGTGTCGTCACCATGAAGCCGCACGGCAGCCAGCACATGCGCCCCGATGAGGCCGTGGATCGGCTCCAGCGCCGCGGCTCCGGCCCCGACCTGATCGGCAAGCGTCGACAGGCTGATGTCGATGCCCTCACTGGCATACCGCTCGGCCTGTCGGTTCAAGGGCTGAGATCAGCTGATGCGGGGCGCCCTGACGGACAAAGAATGGGTAGTTATCGGCGATCTGTTGCCCTCCGAACGAGGGCGCTCGTCACTCCCATCGCAGGATAACCGACGCTTTCTCAATGGCATGCTCTACGTCTTGCGGGTTGGTTGCCCCTGGCGCGACATGCACGAGCGATACGACAAGTGGAACTCGGTCTATGTCCGTTTCCGGCGCTGGGCTGAGCAAGGCGTGTGGGGTGCGCTTCTGGATACGCTGGTCGAACTCGGACTCACCGATGACTGGCAGCACGTGATCAACAGCACCACCGTCCGGGGCCATTCGCAGGCTGCGGCGCAAAAGGGGGACTCATAAGGAAGGCTTTGGTCGAAGCCGCGGCGGCTTTACGAGCAAAATCAACGCCCGCGCAGACGGTCAGGGACGCCCACTTGGCTTCAAGCTGACCGGCGGCGAAACATCCAACTATCTCGCCGTCGACGACCTAATGGGCCTACCGCTCGGCAAACCGCGCATACTGCTGGCCGACAAGGGATACGACAGCGACGCGGTGCAGGAGGGACTGCTGTTGCAAGGCATTCTGCCTGTCATCCCACCCAGATCGAACCGTGTCGAGCCACCATCCTGCAACTTCAGACACTATCGGGACAGAAACTGCATCGAGTGGATGTTCAATCGCCTCAAGCAGTTCCGCCGCATCGCCACGCGCTATGACAAGACGGCCAAATCCTTCCTCGCCTTCCTCAATATCGCGGCTGTCAGGCTATGGCTGCCCACTTTTGTCAACAGGACCTAGCCATGGACAGATGGACTCTTCAACCATACCGTTTCGCGAAGTAGTGCACGGCCAACTTGATTACGGCGCAGCCTCTCATTGCTGTCCGCGACATAACAGGTGATGATGACCGTTATAATCCAAATTCCCGTATTGGCCCTGAAGAATAGGGCCCCGGCTACACCAATGACCGAAAATGTGAGCATAACGCAGAGGAGTAGACCGGATACCTTGTCTCCACGAAGGACCAAAACAAAAAGGTAATAGATTCTACTAAAAATGAACAAGCACTGAGTTATTAGCCCAATAATCCCAACATCGAGCAATATCTCTATGTATGCGTTGTGTGCATGCCCAATATCCGCCATCCAACTCGTATTTCCAAAATAGGTCGCAGCGTGATCCCAAAATGCCAAGTAGCCCACACCAAGCCAGAGGTTGTCATCAATGATTGGAACCAGGGCTTTCCAAATAGATGTGCGCCCTGTCAGACTTGAATCGCGACCGAGCATCTCAAGGACATACTCAAAATATCCTTGCGGATCAGACAGCAGAGCTAGAACGGCGAAGGCCACGGCCGTCACCATGAACACTCTTAACGACCGAGCGGTTCGAAACGCCGTCACGCTCAAGTACGAGATACCCGCAAAGGCCAGAGCCGCCACGCCGGTGGCCGAGCCAGTGCGGATTAACATTAGCAATCCTGCCGCGAACAATACATGGCGGAACCTCCCAATCCAGCCGGCTTTCTCAGTTCCTGCCAGAAAGAGCAAAAACAAGCACGCTAACCACGCAGCCTGATTCTTGAACCCAACAAGTCCTCGCCATTGGCCTGCAAACCTTCCCGTTGGATGAGTGCCCAAAGCGGGTAGAAAAATTGCCAGCGCTATTGAGAGTAAAGTAAATATTGCCAAGTTTTTTGTGATGAATTGGATCACTCCATTTTTTTCATTCTCAATATATATTAGTATTGCGACACAAGTGGTCCCAATCAAGGCGATAATCTTCTTCGTGCTCAGCATTGGATCGATTGACCATAAAGGCGAAATCGCTATAATAAACACAGCCAGTACTAGACTCTTGTTATTAGACAATAGATTAATGAATCTCTCTCTTCGACCTGGACGCATTAGTATTATAAACGATCCAACCTGGAGAGTAAGAGCTAGAAACGGATACAACCACGTGTTTCCACCACCACCCTCACTCGGTTCGAGGACATGCGTAAGTCCACCCAGAAAGAAAAAGAACGCGCAATTGCAGAAGGCCGGTATTGCTAGACTTTTTTTTACAGGCCGCTCCTGAGCACTAATAATTTCTTCTTCGGAAGTGATTCTTTTTGTCATCTATTATCCAAGCTCGCTCTGAGAGCCCAACCCAAAAAGAGTTGAGCGATTTCAGTGGATGTGATTCTGTTCGGTTGCAACACTGAACGGAACCACCGAGGCCCTGGACCGAAACCGCTCAACGCGAATATGCGAGCGCCTCGGCTTACGACGGTGATATCGTCACGATCGACTCGACCTGTGTCCGCATGAGGTGGTCTGGGAAAACTGAACCTTCGGCAGTCTGCTTCTTCCAGGCATTGATCAACGTCTGGTGCACACAGTGTTTTGCCGCCAATTGCGTCAGCGTCAGTTCTCCCGGATCGCTTCCAAAGCCCACTTGCTTAGAAAGCGGTCGAATACTTCTGCTTCTTCCCGGTCATCCCCGTTCGCCCTGCTCGCCAAACGGGGCTAAGCTCAAATCACCGTCCGGCAATTAGCGCCAGCTCAATCATGCTAGCTCCGCCCTACGCCAGATTTGTATGCAATGATGATTAAAGACGACATCAGGTCACCCATTTCCATCATCTACTTATGGCTTCCATGTATCCCTTTACCATTTTCTCAGTTGAATACAATCTCGAGCGCTGAACTCTTTTCTGCAAATCGTTGTCCCCAACAGCTTGTTCGATCTTCGCTAACCATTGAGAATGCTCAAGTGGCGCGAACCAAGCCGCATCACCAGCGACTTCTTTCGCGACTGGCAACTCGTTCGACACAATCGGCACACCTTGAGATAAGGCCTCAACCAGCGTCCGGCCGAACCCTTCAAAATGTGACGGGAACAATAGTACGTCAATTGCTCTGTAGAATTCAGTTATCGCGACCCCATGCACCTCCCCAACAAACTTGACGCGACACCCGACTTGGAGCCGCGCGACCATATCTTTAAGCTTAGACTCCTCAGGACCACCACCACAAATTAAAAGGAATGCATTCGGCATGAAAGTCAATAGTTCTATCGCAAATCCGATATTTTTCTGCGGGTGTAGTCTTGCAATGCACCCAAGTATAAGATATCCTTCTGGTAATTCATACCTTAAACGAGAGTGATACTTACTTGCTTCTGTATATGCCAATGAAGGGGTGGCATTATGAACGACAGAAATACGGCGCCTATATGAAACAGGATAACTGAAAAACGAATCCTTAACAGCATGACTTACAGCAATATTTCTTTTGTAGACTCCGATGGTTCCGAATAGTTTATCACATAGAGCCCCTGCTGCAGACTGCTCTGTTGATGGATTCCTTTGGGTTGCGATACAGCGCGTCGACCAACTCACGCAGCGCGAGAGCCCCGCAAAGATGTTTGCGGCCGGCGTAAATCCTATGATTGCGTCAGGTTTCTCACGCCAAACATATCTCATAAAAGAAAAAAATGCTTTGGCCCAACCTGCTGTGGTTGCCGTCCCGCGGTGCAGGGTTATCTGCCGCTCCGGTTGAGGTTTGAAAGTCGCATCTCGCTCCTGAATGAAAAATATCTTGGTGTCGATACCATTATTTGAAAACTCAGAGCATATGAGAGCCGCGTTAAGCGTAGCCCCGCCAACCCCCTGGCGGTTACATATAAGAAATACCTTCATCTCTTTCCCTTTGCCCACGGTTGTGAGGACTACAGCGAACTTCGACCGGTTGCACTCAAATCCGGCTTCAAACCGTCTGCCCAACAGCGTCGCCGATTTGACCTCCCAGCCGACGCTGTCACGCCTGCGGAACGCGCTGACCTTGCACGACCCCAACGGCCTGACCTACGCTCTGGTCGACCAGTGAACGGCGAGCTACGGGGCGCGCCGCCCAAAGCGTCACGCTTGGCATCGACGTCGCCCACGGCCGCCGGCAGCTGTCGCTGTTAAATGCCCGTCATGGCGACTACTGCCGTGTGCCGATCCATTTCTACGCTACCGGGCTTACGATGGCCACTGTTCTGCGCCGGGCAAGATGCCACCCGGCGTCAAAGTGCGCGCCTACATTCGCCACCTTGTCCGCCACATTCGGGCCAAGTAGCTAGCTACCCGCATCACGATCCGCGGTAATGGCCACGATGCGAGACCCGACGCCATAGACTTCTGCGAGGCGCACGCAGCCACTACCTCTTTCGCCTGACGGGAGTAAAGCCGCTAGTCGCCAAGCTACGCGAGATCGCTGACACTGTCGCCACCACAAGCGCGGTCGAGAACCTCGACGGGGTACGCGAATTCGTCTAAGTCCGCCCAAAGCCAAGGGTTGATAGCACGAGCGCCGCGCCGCTGCCCGTCCCGAAGCCACATCGGCCTCGACATCAGCTTCGTTGTCACCAACATCGACAAAGTCGCTTCGCGCATCGCTTCCGAGAGACTCTACTGAGCCCTAGCCTAGCCGGAAGTCTGATCAAGGCCTACAAAGCCCATCTCGTTCCCGTCCGCACCTCGTTCCGAAGCGCCGTCGCCACCCAGGTCCGCCTGGTGCTTCACACCGCCGCTTACTGGCTGAGGCAGACCCTGCGAGAAGCCATCCCGTCCACGCGATATCTCAACAGAGCCGATTTCGCCACCATCCGGCTGCACCTTCACAAAGTCGCCGTCCGCGTCCGGGGATATGCCACCCGCATTCGTCTTATCTACGCTACCAGGATTGCGACGACTTCGACCGGTGGCGCTCCGGCTAAGGGCGCGTTCCATTGCGGGGCAACGTAAACAACGCCGAAGAGGGCTGGCGAAGTGCGCCGACAAAGCCATGTAGCAGTACTATGCCAGGCTGGAGGCACCGGCCATGGCCGCATACCTAACTAAATGGCCTCCGGCAACCCGGCACGGTTCAATCCACTTCTCATATTGCACAATCGGTCAGGAACGATCAGGTCCGCCGACAGGCTTCCCAACGGTCGCCTATACCACTCTCTATTCCGCCTATAGACGTCCTAAAGATAGCCTGTACCACGCCATGAATCGTTTCACGCCCTCCTCCACGCCGGTCGCCGGTACATATCCGGTGAGTTCCCTGAGGAGATCGGTTGCGGCATAGGTCTGGGGGACGTCGCCCTTTTGCATGGGCAGCAGGTTGCGAACGGCCGGCTTGCCGAGCGCCGTCTCGATGGCCGCGATGAAATCGAGAAGGCCGACCGGCTGTCCGCCGCCGATGTTGACGATGCGGAACGGGGCCTGCCTGGACAGCGTGTCGATCACGCCGTCGGCGACGACGCGGTTGTCCTCGCTCGGAGCGATGGGCACCAGCCGGATGATCGCCTCGACGAGATCCTCCACATAGGTGAAGTCGCGCCGCATGTTGCCTTCGCCATAGACGTCGATCGGCTCGCCCTTCTCGATGGCATCGACGAACTTGAACAGCGCCATGTCCGG
>Ga0316613_10001718_pt1 | contig 14722 bp, 15 predicted proteins | sample OWC_soil_day10_C_2_FD_207647 | JGI IMG/M metagenome (GOLD analysis project Ga0316613, IMG submission 207647) | Wetland soil microbial communities from Old Woman Creek delta, Ohio, United States - OWC_soil_day10_CT_b | ecosystem: Environmental > Terrestrial > Soil > Wetlands | place: USA: Ohio...
GTACATGTTGTTACCAAGTTAGTGCTAAACAATTTTATATTTGAAGGGAAAAGAATTGAGCTTCTCAGTGTATACTCTGCGAGTGAAGCTAAGGCAATATTAGAGAAGCATGAAGATATTGCTCTTGTTTTATTGGATGTAGTAATGGAAAGGGCAGATGCTGGTCTACAGCTGGTAAAATATATTCGTGAAGTGATGGAAAATAATTTGGTACGCATAGTGCTGCGTACCGGACAGCCTGGAGAGGCACCAGAGGCACGGATTATTGTAGAATATGATATTAATGATTATAAAGAAAAAACAGAATTGACAGCTCAGAAATTGTTAACGACTATGATTTCTGCGCTGCGTTCTCATCGGGATTTATTGACAATTGCCATGAATAAAAGAGGCTTAGAAAAAATTATTCAATCTTCACCTGAAATTTTCCGTATGCAGTCGATGCAAAATTTCGCAGCAGGTGTATTGATGCAACTAATTGCCATGTTAAGGCTTGATAAGAATAGCTTATATTTAAAGGTATCCAGTTTTGCAGCCGCCCGTAAAAAGGATGGTGAGATTCATGTTTTAGCGGCTACTGGTGATTTTGAATATGAAGACTACGAAATGCTCTCCAAAGATATACATAGCAAATTAGATTATGCATTGAATGCAAAGCAAAGTATGTTCTTTGAAGATTATTTTATTTTATATTGGCAAAGCGCAGATGATCATGTATATCTAATCTATATGGAGGGGAGCCAAAGGTTTAGTGATTTAGATCGACGATTATTAGATGTTTTTTGTTTAAATGTCTCTTCCGCCTTTGAAAATTTGAAATTGCATTTAGAAATGTATGATACGCAGCGGGAAGTATTTTTTCGCTTGGCTGAAGTGGCAGAAACAAGGTCAAAGGAAACAGGCAACCATGTGCGGCGCGTTGCGGAATATGCTCGTCTCCTGGCGGAAAAATATGGTCTTCCAGAAAAAGATATAGATACTCTTCACTTGGCTGCCCCTATGCATGATATAGGAAAACTAGGAATACCGGATGAAATCTTAAATAAGCCAGGGAGATTAACGCCAGCAGAGTTTGAAATTGTTAAACATCATGTTAATATCGGGCATGATATGCTAAAAGGCTCTCCTTTAAAGATGCTGCAAGCGGCAGCTGTGATTGCTCTGCAGCATCATGAACGCTTTGATGGCAAAGGATATTCTTCTGGCTTAGCAGGTGAGAACATTCATATTTACGCTAGAATCACAGCCATAGCCGATGTATTTGATGCATTGAGTTGTGAACGAGTATACAAAAAGGCCTGGCCCTTGGAAGAGGTACTGAACTATTTCAAAGAAGCGAAAGGAGGACAGTTTGATCCAGCATTGGTTGATTTGCTTTTTGCCAATTTAGGCGAGATCTTAAAGGTAAGGGAAAAATTTTCAGATGAAATCAATCATATAACTAGTTGAAAAAAGGTAGAATATTTAGAGGACGCTCACTAAGATTTTATAATACTTTATAAAAATGGAGGTTAGAACAATTGAGTCTACATATTAATGCAAAACCAGGTGAGATTGCTAGTACGGTACTAATGCCTGGAGATCCACTGCGAGCTAAATTTATTGCTGAGAATTTTTTAGAGAATGCAGTTTGTTATAATGAAGTGCGAGGGATGTTTGGGTATACTGGCTTTTATAATGGCAAAAGAGTTTCTATTCAGGGTTCTGGCATGGGAATTCCTTCCATATCCATTTATGCCAATGAGTTAATGACAAGTTATGATGTTAAAAATATAGTTCGCATTGGTACTTGTGGGTCCTTACAAGATAATGTGAAGATCAAGGATATTGTTATGGCAATGTCTGCTTCTCATGATTCTAATATTAATCTGCAACGCTTTGCAGGTATGACATATGCACCGACTGCAAGTTTTTCACTATTAAAGAAAGCTTATGATGTTGCTCAGAGTTTGGGGATTGAAGCTAAAGTTGGTAATGTGTTCACAACAGATACTTTTTATCATGATGACCCAGAGGATTGGAAACGATGGAAAAAATTTGGTGTTATGGCTGTAGAAATGGAGACAGCAGGATTATATACATTAGCTGCAAAACATGGTGTAAATGCCTTGACCATTGTAACTGTGAGTGACAGCTTAGTAACAGGAGAAGCTACATCAGCGGCTGAACGCCAAACTACTTTTACGCAAATGATGAAGATTGCTCTGGAAATGGTAGAATAAAAAAATATTAATTTTGGGAACGACTTAATCATTGAATAAAAAAACATTGCAATTCGAGGATCGTTGTACTATACTTTAAGCAATTGAATAACTAGATGCTAGGGGAGCCGTTTGGCAGAGCGGGAATCATATTCCTGACCCTTTGAACCTGATATGGTTAGTACCATCGTAGGGAAGCTGTTTTATATGTTATATCGAATTTATAAAAGCTTATCCTTTTTGGGGTAAGTTTTTTTCATTTTCTTAGGAAGTATTTTATATTCAGAGTGTTTAACAATTGAATAATAGGCTGGGGGAGCCATTTGGCAGAGCGGGAAAACAATTCCTGACCCTTTGAACCTGATGTGGTTAGTACCAACGTAGGGAAGCTGTTTTTTATATTTATATAAATAGTATAAAAGCTTATCCTTTTTGGATAGGCTTTTTTTATTATCAAATTAGTGCTTTTTATATTAAATGTGGGAGGTGAGTAGGTTGGAGGTAGTACTGAATGGAAATACGGAAAAGTTAGCCAAGGAGATGAATTTATCTGAATTTCTGCTTTCAAAAGGATTGAATCCTGACACGATTATTGTTGAATATAATGAAAATATTGTAAAGAAGCAGGAATGGACAAAGATTATACTGCAGAATAAGGATGGTATAGAAGTACTCAAATTTGTTGGGGGAGGTTAATATGATGAATGATCAATTAATAATTGGTGAGAAGAGCTTACATAGTCGCTTATTTATTGGTACAGGTAAGTATTCTACAGATACACTGATACCTGAGATTGTAAAGAAGTCTGGAGCAGAAGTCATAACAGTGGCATTGCGGAGAATTGAGTTTAATTCTCCCACTGGAAATGTAATGGATCATATTCCCTCTGGTATGCAGCTCCTGCCCAATACCTCTGGCGCGCGCAATGCGCAAGAAGCAATACGCATTGCACGTTTGGCAAAAGCAGCGGGTTGTGGAAACTGGATTAAAATTGAAGTAATTTCGGATAATAAATATCTGCTGCCTGATGGCTATGAAACAATTAAGGCCACGGAAGTGCTGGCCGGAGAAGGGTTTGTTGTTTTACCTTATATCAGTCCTGATTTAATGGTAGCCAAGAAATTAGTTGAGGTTGGCGCAGCAGCGATTATGCCTTTGGGGGCACCTATTGGCAGTAACCGGGGTTTAAAAACCAAAGAATTATTAAAAATCTTAATTGAGGAAATTTCTTTGCCTGTGATTGTTGATGCTGGTATTGGTAAGCCTTCAGATGCTTGTGAAGCTATGGAAATGGGGGCAGCAGCTTGTTTGTTAAATACTGCTATTGCCAGTGCGAATCAGCCAGAATTAATGGCTGAAGCTTTTGGCATGGCTGTAGCTGCTGGGCGTAAAGCGTACTTAGCTGGAATAGGTCGTTCTCATCAATATGCTAGTGCGTCATCGCCTCTTACTGGATTTTTAAATGATTAAGAGGAGGGCAGTACTATGAGTTTTTATGATGAATATAGCAGCTATACAGAAGCTGATATAGATGCAGTATTGTGCAATACGACATCTGATCAAATTATAAAGATTATTGGCAAAGAACGATTAACACGGATGGATTTTTTAGCATTATTGTCACCTGCTGCTGAAGAGCATTTGGAGATCATGGCGCAGAAGGCGCATAAACTGACGGTGCAAAATTTTGGCCGCGTTATTTTATTGTTTACGCCTATGTATTTATCAGACTACTGCAGTAACAAATGTATCTATTGTGGTTTCAATGTAACCAACACCTTTACCCGTAAAAAGTTAAGGTTGGAAGAAGTGGAAAAAGAGGCTCAGAATATTGCCGCTTCTGGACTTAAACATATTTTGATTCTTACCGGCGAAGCTCCTAAAATTGCTGGCGTTTCTTATTTAAAAGATTGTGTTCAGATCTTGAAGAAATATTTTACTTCCATTGCGATTGAAGTTTACGCCATGGAAACACATGAATATGAGTCATTAGTAGACGCTGGTGTGGAGAGTATGACAATGTTCCAAGAAACATATAATGCTCCCATTTATGATAAGCTTCATTTAGCAGGTCCAAAAAAAGATTATCAATATCGTTTAGAAGCACCAGAAAGGGCTTGCCAGGCTGGGATGCGCTCAGTTAATATTGGTGCTTTATTAGGTCTTAATGATTGGCGAAAGGATGGATTTTTTACTGGATTGCATGCCAATTATCTGCAGAATAAATATTCAGATATGGAAATTAGCATATCGTTGCCACGAATAAGGCCGACTATGGGGAAATGTGAGACAGGGATTGCTGTAAATGACAAATGTCTGGTGCAATTTATGGTATCCTTACGTTTATTTATGCCAAGGGTTGGTATTACCCTTTCGACTAGGGAAAATGCAAAATTTCGTAATCATGCCATTCAATTAGGGGTTACCAAAATGTCTGCAGGGGTAAATACAGCGGTCGGTGGCCATATTGAGAGCCAAGAAAATTCTGGTCAGTTTGAAATATCTGACGATAGAACTGTTGCGCAAATGTGCGAAGATATACTCAAATTAGGGTATCAACCAGTATTTAAGGATTGGCAAGCAATATGATGACACATAGTAACAATCTATTTGAAACAGCGTTAGGTAATGCTTTAAGGGCAGAAAACTTAAGTAAGATTCAGCAGGTTAGAATTGGAATAGCCGGAGCAGGAGGTTTGGGTTCCAACTGTGCAGTGAATTTGGTACGTAGTGGTTTCGTGAATTTTGTGATTGTGGATTTTGACAAGATTGAGTTTTCCAATCTGAATCGGCAGTTTTATTTCTACAATCAAGTGGGTAAGCCGAAAGTAGAAGCATTACGCGACAATCTATTGGCAATCAATCCTGATTTGCAATTAAAAATGATTCAACAGAGAATTGAAGAAAGCAATGTGAAAAATTTATTTGAAACATGCCATGTTATTATTGAGGCATTTGATCTATCAATCTATAAAAGAATGATCGTGGAGCAATACATACAGTCAGATAAGTTTATCGTAGCTGCTTCTGGAATTGCTGGGTGGGCCAATAGTGATGACATAAGAACCCATAAGATTAAGGAGAATTTTTATGTAGTTGGTGATTTGTCTTCAGAGGTTGGTCCGGACTTACCACCCTGTGCTCCTAGGGTAAGTATCGCTGCAGCCAAACAAGCGAATCTTATCTTGCAACATGTATTAGCAAATCCTTTAGTGCCCAATTTATAGTGAAAAGGTTGGTGTTAGTATGGAGAGAGTAAATCCTTTACCTACTGATTTATATTGTATTACAGCAGAAGAATATTCTTTAGGCCGCAGCAATATTGAGGTAGTGAAACAATGGATTGAAGCGGGTATCAAAGTAATCCAATATCGAGAAAAAGACAAAGATATGAAACTGAAGTATCAAGAGTGCAAGATCATTCGGGCCTTAACAAAAGAGGCCGGCGTCACATTCATTGTAAATGATGACATTGATTTGGCAATGATGGTAGTGGCCGACGGGGTACATATTGGTCAAGATGATTTTCCAATAGAAGCCGTACGACAACTGGTTGGTGACCAAATGATCATTGGTATTTCTACTCACTCGCCTGAACAGGCTCAAGCTGCGGTTAAAGCGGGTGCGGACTATATAGGAGTGGGACCAATTTTTAAAACCTCTACCAAGAAAAATGTGTGCCAGCCAGTTGGCTTAGAGTACTTGAAATATGTAGTTGACAATATATCTCTTCCTTTTGTGGCTATTGGAGGAATTAAGGAAAGCAACGTGGCAGAGGTTGTTACATGTGGTGCTCAATGTATTGCTATGGTGACAGAAATAACGAAAGCTCAGGATATTGGCAAAAAGATTAGTGATCTTAGAAGAATAATAAAGAATGGTATAGAGGAGAATTTATAATGGTATATACAACACAAATGGATGCAGCTAAAAAAGGCATTATTACAAAAGAAATGACTGCAGTGGCTCTGAAAGAAAAAGTAGATGTTAACGTATTGATGAATCTAGTGGCCCAGGGGAAAATCGCTATCCCTGCTAATAAAAATCACACTTCACTTGAGCCATCAGGGGTTGGCCAAGGACTAAGTACTAAAATCAATGTTAATTTAGGTGTATCTGAGGATTGCTGTGATATAGAGCAGGAAATCTGTAAAGTAAAAAAGGCAATTGAACTAAAAGCCGATGCTATTATGGATTTAAGTTGTTTTGGTAAAACCCGTGAATTTCGCCGACGCTTAATTGAATTTTCCCCAGCAATGATTGGTACTGTTCCCATGTATGATGCTGTCGGTTTCTTAGATAAGGAATTGAAAAACATTACTGCAGAAGAATTCTTATCTGTAGTTGAGAAGCATGCTGAGGATGGCGTAGATTTTATGACAATTCATGCTGGGCTCAATAGAGAAACAGCAGGAAAAGTAAAACAGGAAAAAAGGCTTACGAATATTGTTTCTAGAGGCGGTTCTCTACTATTTGCCTGGATGGAATTAAACAATCAGGAAAATCCCTTTTATGAGTATTATGATAAGGTTTTAGATATTTGTGCCAAATATGATGTAACAATCAGCCTGGGAGATGCATGTAGGCCAGGATGTATCCAAGATGCAACAGACGCCGCACAAATCCAGGAATTAATTGTACTAGGAGAATTAACCAAGCGAGCTTGGGCAAAAAATGTGCAAGTCATTGTTGAAGGACCGGGTCATATGCCATTGAATCAAATTACAGGTAATGTGATGCTGCAGAAGAAATTATGTCATGGCGCTCCATTTTATGTGTTAGGGCCTTTGGTTACAGATGTAGCACCAGGATATGACCATATTACCAGTGCCATTGGGGGAGCGATTGCTGCTGCTGCCGGCGCCGATTTTTTATGCTATGTAACTCCTGCAGAACATTTGCGTTTGCCAACCATGGATGATATGAAAGAGGGGATTGTTGCCTCTAGAATTGCTGCCCATGCTGCAGATATTGCAAAAGGCGTAACAGGTGCAAAAGATTGGGATAATCAAATGAGTCAGGCACGGGCTGATATTGATTTTGACAAAATGATTGAATTGTCCATTGATCCTGAAAAATCGGGAAGATACCGCAAGGAATCTTTACCTGAACACGCTGATACTTGTACTATGTGTGGTAAAATGTGTGCTATGAAAACAATGAAAAAGATTTTGAATGGTGAAGAAGTAGATATATAAATTACATAAGAGAAAGAAGACAGTTTTCAGATTAAATTCTGCAAACTGTCTTCTTTTTACTATATCAGAATTAGATGCTGTAAGGTCGCGTCATGTTCATGTTATTAACGCTTCACCATTATCATTTAACCTCCGATTATAATAACATGAACATGGCACTTAATGTGAGATCAAAAGGGCAGGTTGCGTTTATCTAACTAACCCTATCTCTTCTCTGTGTCCTCAGTGTCTCTGCGGTTACTTTTTCTTACCTTCCTTCGCTTAATCCAAAATTATCTTAAGACGTTCTTCCAGTTCTTCACGACTAACTAAACCACGTACGGTATCCCTAATTGTACCTGCTTTGTAAAAGTGTAGAGTAGGAATGCTCATTACATTGAATTGCTGCGTGAGACTTCTATTTTCGGCAGTATTTATCTTGCAGAATTTAACCCTGCCAGCATAGTCTGCAGCTAACTCTTCAAATATAGGCATAAGTCTCTTGCAAGGGATGCACCTTGGACCCCAAAAATCTACTAACACTGGCAAGTTGCTTCTGAGCACTTCTTGATTAAAATTTTCTTTGGTTATTTCAATAATTCCTTCTAGCATAGTTCTATCTCCTCCGATCTAATTTCTTTTTTCTGGGAAATACTCTTCGATATATTTTTCTCCATGATACGCGGCAATAGCTCCATCACTTACTGCTGTTACTACCTGACGCAAAAGTTTGTGGCGTACATCGCCTACAGCGTAAATTCCTGGAATGCTGGTGCGCATAAACTCATCTGTTTCGATATAGCCTTCTTGCGTAAGTTCAATGAGGTCTTTGACAAACAAAGTGTTTGGTTCATTACCGACATAAATAAATATGCCGTCTGTTGGCATTTCAATAAATTGGTCTGTTTGCAAATTTTTTAAGATTACTTTATTGACTGTAGTTTCACCCCGGATTTCTTGGATAACGGTATTCCAGATAAATTCTAATTTAGAGTTTGTCAAAGCTCGTTCTTGGATGATCTTTGTAGCTCTCAGCGCATCTCTTCTGTGTACTAGACTAACTTTATTAGCAAATTTAGTAAGGTAGCAGGCTTCTTCTACCGCAGAATTGCCGCCACCTACTACAATAATATTGGCATCTTCATAAAAAGGACCATCACAAGTAGCGCAGTAGGAGACACCATGGGCACGAAAGGCAAGTTCACCTGGGCAATTTAAGGACTTTGGTGCAGCACCTGAAGCAATAATAATTATTTTACTGATAAAATCACCCTTAGTTGTTTTTACAATACGGTATGGATCAGCAAGTTCTAAACTTAATACCTTTGCAAGCAATGGTTTCGCACCAAATCGTTGTGCCTGTTCTTCCATTTGTAGCGATAAATCGAAGCCATTGATGCCCCTAGAAAATCCAGGGTAGTTTTCAATTTCATCAGTAGCTGCCACTTGACCGCCTACTCCTAGATTTTCAAGATAGAGTGTATTTAATTTACTGCGAGCACTATATAGGGCTGAGGTTAAACCAGCAGGTCCAGCACCAATGATGATGACATCATAGGGTTGCATGGGCAAATCTCCTTTTTATTACTTTACATAGTCTAATTTTGTCGGTGGCATTCGAAAGAGACTTAGAATATTATATAGTGTTTACTCTACATGGTAGCAAATGATGTCGGGAATACTAACATGGAGGCTAAGTGATCATTTTAATAAAAGGAATTTCTTACATTATATTCGGGTAGTCAGGTAAAGAAAACTTGTCTTATAATAGTTTTAAATTCCACAAGAAAAAAGGCCGGTGGTAAAATGGAGTATGGGGTGCATTTATTAAGTATTATAATAATTAATATTTTGCTCAGTGGTGATAATGCCTTGGTAATTGCTTTAGCTAGTCGTAATTTACCCCTGTCTCAGCAGAAAATTGCAATGCTGTGGGGCTGTATTGGTGCCATTAGCCTTAGGATTGGGTTAACTTTTGTTGCAGTATTTCTATTGAAAATACCCTATTTGCAAATCGTTGCTGGAATATTATTATTGTGGATTGCAATCAAGCTGATGACAGATCAAAAGGACTGCGAATATCTAGAAGGAAAGAAAAACTTAGGCGGAGCTATTAAAACTATAGTAGTTGCCGATTTTGTCATGAGTCTTGATAACGTAATTGCCATTATTGGAGTAGCAAGGGGGAATATAAATCTAGTAATCATTGGCTTAGTTATCAGTATCCCGATTATTATTTGGGGTAGTAAATTTGTGTGCAGTCTAATTCAGAGATGGCCGATTATCATCGTTTTCGGGTCATTTTTTTTAGGGTGGACAGCTGCACATATGATGATGTCAGATCAATATATAGTTCTGTTAACAAATCAATATAACTGGGTGGAAAATATTATTTCGGGCTTTTTCGGGTTATTTGTTGTCGTTGTTGGTAAAAAAATGGGAAGTAAGAAACTGCTAAATAGCAAATAAATCCAGTAAATCCGAACAATGCATAAAAAAAACACATAAATGTTCATAGTTTATTGACAGCTGTTTCTCTATGCTATAAAATAAGACCGTAAACAAAATATAACTCGTATAATTTTGAGAATAAGGCTCAAGCGTTTCTACCGGACGACCGTAAATTGTCTGACTACGGGTGAAAGTGTACCTAGGGTTCCGCATAACCTAAACGGAGTATATCTGTTTGCGTTGTGGTCTGTGACCAAGTGGTACAGGCACTATGGCAGTGCTACACCGATGGGATAAAAACCCGGGCGGGGAGGTTTCGCTCATGAAATGATGCGATTCCCCCTGCCCGGGTTATTCTTTTTGATTGGAGGGAATACTAAGTATAGTTTATAAGGTGATTTTTCATATTGATCGTTTATTAAAATAAAAAATATTGAAGGAGAGGCATACATGTTAGAAAAATTGTTTAAATTAAGTGAGCGTAATACCAATGTGCAAACGGAGGTAATGGCTGGTATTACTACATTTATGACAATGGCATATATATTATTTGTTAATCCTAGTATTTTAGGATCAGCTGGCATGGATAAGAATGCGGTACTACTCGCTACAGCCATTGGTTCAGCGGCAGTTACTATGATGATGGGGTTATTTGTGAACTATCCTATTGCTTTAGCACCTGGTATGGGGTTAAACGCTTTTTATGCCTTTACCGTAGTTATTGGCATGGGAATACCTTGGCAAGTTGCTTTAGGCGCGGTATTTATTTCCGGTATAATTTTTCTAATTCTAACATTAACCCAAGTTCGCCAACTTTTGGTTGAAGGCATGCCTAATTCTTTAAAACATGCTATTACCGTAGGGATTGGACTTTTTATTACTATTATTGGTTTGAAGCTTTCAGGCATTATGAATATTCGTTTATCCTTAATTCCACCTACTTTAGAAAAAATTGTTGCTGCTAAAGGCAATGGCTCGCCACTGTCTTTTGAAACGATTATTGAAATGGGAAAGCTAGCTGATAAGGAAGTATTATTGGCGGTTTTTGGTCTGATTTTCATTAGTATCTTAATGGCACGCAAAGTAAAGGGCGCTATGTTACTCGGTATTATCATTAGTACTCTTGTTGGCATTGCTATGGGAATTGTAAATGTTCCCGCAGGATTTGTTCCTGTTGCCATTCCTAATTTTAGTAACAATGCTTTTTTTGCTCTTGATATTGCTGGTGCCCTGGGTATGGGCTTAACAACCATTATCTTCACCTTTACCTTTGTTGAATTATTCGACACAATGGGAACATTAGTGGGTACAACCAGTAAAGCCGGTATAATGCAGAAAGATGGTAAAATTCCTGGTATCGGTAAGGCAATGTTAGTAGATGCTACGGGTGTAAGTCTTGGTGCCGTTTTAGGAACAAGTACCATTACTGCGTTTGTTGAAAGCGCTGCAGGTGTAGGCGCAGGTGGTCGAACAGGTTTAACTGCCGTTGTCTGTGGTATTATGTTTCTTCTTGCTCTGTTTTTTACGCCGATTGTTGGTTTGATTCCGGATGCTGCTACAGCTCCAGCTCTTATTATTGTAGGATCACTCATGATGGAAAGTGTAAAACATATTGATTTCTCTGATTTTACAGAAGCTATGCCAGCCTTTATGACAATTATTATGATGCCATTTACCTACAGTATTGCGAATGGTATTTCTTTTGGTTTGGTTTTATATCCGTTATTAAAATTAATTACTGGTCGCGGTCGTGAAGTACATTGGATTGTGTATATCTTAGCTGCTCTAGTTATTGTACGCCTAGCTTTTCTTGCTTAGTTAAACTGGTAAACCCAGATACTAGAGGTATAAAGGTATCTGGGTTTATCATTACATATATTAAATTTGCATTCAATTCTCTTCTGCCATTAAGGCAGCTAGTGATTTTATAGAATGATATTAAAGATAGGAAAAGGAGGAGCTTTTGTGAAAGTCGCAATTATTATGGGAAGTGATTCTGATTGGTCTGTTGTACAGCCAGCCGTTGATGTATTAACTGATTTTGGTGTAGCTACAGAAGTCGTTGTAGCTTCGGCCCATCGTACTCCTGATAAAGTTCATGTATTTGCCGCAGAAGCTCGTGAGCGGGGCGTTGAGGTTATCATCGCAGCTGCTGGAGCAGCAGCTCATTTGCCAGGAGTGATTGCAGCATATACGACCTTGCCAGTGATTGGTATACCGATTAATAGTACTTGTCTAAGCGGCCTTGATGCATTACTTAGTATTGTGCAAATGCCTGCTGGCATTCCAGTAGCCACTATGGCTGTGAATGGTGCAAAAAATGCTGCTATTTTTGCGGTGCAGATTATGGCTGGTAAGCACACAGAATTAATCGAGAAACTGATGGAAAGCCGTAGAAAAATGGCCGATGAAGTAGAAGAAAAGGCTGCTAGACTTTCTGCTAAGTTATTAGGATAAAATTTTAGGAGGGTTTTAATCATGGAAAAACAACCGTTATATGAAGGAAAAGCAAAGAGGATCTATAGTACTGATGTGGCAGATGAATTGTTAGTATATTATAAAGATGACGCGACGGCTTTTAATGGCTTGAAAAAAGGCACCATTGAAAGTAAGGGGGTACTCAATAATAAAATTACTACTTTTTTCTTTAATTTATTAGGGGAAAATGGTATTCCCCACCATTTTATTAAAATGGTGAGTGAACGTGAGCAGCTAGTTAAGTCTTTGAAGATTCTGCCAGTAGAAGTGGTAGTACGAAATATTGCAGCAGGCAGTTTGGCAAAGCGTATTGGTTGGGAAGAAGGGAGAAAACTTCCTGCATCAATTGTTGAAATGTATTATAAAAATGATGATCTTGGTGATCCTTTAATTAATCAGTATCATATTAAAGTACTAGAATTGGCGACTGAAGAGCAAGTCAAAACTTTGGAAACATATGCTCTTAAAATTAATGAAATATTGACTGCTTATTTGCAGGAAAAGAAAATTGAGCTGATTGACTTTAAATTGGAATTTGGTGTTCATAAAGGCCAAGTATTATTAGGTGATGAAATATCACCAGATACTTGTCGCTTTTGGGATAGTGAAACAGGCGAAAAATTAGACAAGGATAGATTCCGCCGTGATCTTGGCAACGTAGAAGATGCCTACAAAGAAATTTTGTTCCGCTTAACAGGAGAAAAAGCATGACAAACCAATTCCTGGAAAACGATAAAATGCAGGAAGAATGTGGAGTTTTTGGCATCTATTCTCGCCAAGAAAATGTAGCATTAAATACCTATTGGGGTTTATATGCTTTGCAGCACCGTGGTCAGGAAAGTGCAGGTATTGCAGTGACCAATGGAACTTGGATGGATGTATCGCGAGGAATGGGATTGGTAAGTGAAGTATTTCGTCACCAGCTGCCAAATCTGCCTGAGCAAAATATTGCAATAGGACATGTACGGTATTCGACAACCGGCTCTAGTTCGCTGATGAATACTCAGCCATTGATGGTAAAATATTCTGGGGGACATATTAGTTTGGCTCATAATGGGAACCTGACAAATGCGTCCGTATTAAGAACGAAAATGGAAGAGGAAGGGAGTATCTTTCAGACAACCATTGACAGTGAAGTTATCGTTAATTTAATTGCTCGTTCGCGTAAGGCTACTTTGGAAGAGAAAATTTTGGAGAGCTTATCACAAATTGAAGGCGCCTACTGTTTAGTGATTATGACAGAAGAAAAGCTAATTGGTGTGCGTGATCCTAATGGTCTTCGTCCTTTGTGTATTGGAAAATTAAATGACGGCTTTGTAATTTCCTCCGAATCATGCGCATTGGATACTGTCGGTGCTGAATTTTTACGGGATATTGAACCAGGTGAAATGGTTGTTATTGATAATAATGGGCTGCGAGCTCAACATTTTGACGCTCATGGAACTCAATCATTGTGCGTTTTTGAGTATATTTACTTTGCCCGTCCTGATAGCATCATTGATGGACAAAGTGTGTATCAAGCCAGATTCGAGATGGGAAGAGCTCTAGCACGTCAAAGTGGACTCAAAGCAGACCTCGTTATTTCAGTACCTGATTCAGGAACTACGGCAGCATTGGGTTTTAGCCATGAATCTGGAATCCTCTTCGCTGAGGGACTGATAAAGAATCGCTATATTGGTCGTACTTTTATTCAGCCGGATCAGAAATCTCGGGATTTGAGTGTGAAAATCAAATTAAATGCTGTAAAATCGGTTGTCAAAGGAAAATCAGTTATCATGGTGGATGATTCCATTGTGCGGGGTACAACCAGTGGGAAAATTGTACGAATGATTCGTGAAGCTGGAGCTACTGAGGTTCATATGTGTGTCAGTTCTCCACCAATTATGTATCCTTGCTATTATGGAATTGATACATCCGTGCGTAAGGAACTGATTGCGGCCTCTAAAATGGTAGAAGAAATTAGAGAATTTATCGGTGCCGATTCGCTGCACTATTTATCGATGGAAGGTTTAGCGGGTTCCCTGCCAAAGGTAAAATATAAGAATATGTGCTATGCCTGTTTTAATTCGGAATATCCAGGCAGTAAGCCTTGTGAACAAAGCTGTGGTGGCAGCAAATACGTGTTTGAACAGGAGGGCACTTTATGAGTCAATTGACATATCGGGATGCTGGCGTAGACATTGATGCTGGTAATAAAGCTGTTGATTTAATGAAAAAACATGTTCGCTCTACTTATCGTCCGGAAGTTTTAGGTGATATTGGTGGTTTTGGGGGCCTATTTGCCCTAAATGTTGCTAAATATCGTCAGCCAGTATTAGTATCCGGTACGGATGGCGTAGGGACAAAATTATGTATTGCCTTTATGGCTGATAAACATGACACTATTGGTCAGGATGCAGTAGCAATGTGTGTAA
>Ga0316613_10001719_pt1 | contig 14720 bp, 10 predicted proteins | sample OWC_soil_day10_C_2_FD_207647 | JGI IMG/M metagenome (GOLD analysis project Ga0316613, IMG submission 207647) | Wetland soil microbial communities from Old Woman Creek delta, Ohio, United States - OWC_soil_day10_CT_b | ecosystem: Environmental > Terrestrial > Soil > Wetlands | place: USA: Ohio...
CTGGGGGTGCATGAGATATTTGCCTTGGCGCTCGACGGTCGTACGCTGTCGGCGCTGAAGCTATCCTTCCTGACGAGCTTGGCAGCGGCGGGCTTCAACGTGCCGTTCGGCCTGCTGATCGCCTGGGTGCTGGTGCGTTACGAGTTTCCCGGCCGGCGTTTCTTCGACGCCATCATCGATCTGCCGTTCGCTCTGCCGACCGCGGTTGCGGGCATCGCGCTCACCGCGCTCTACGCGCCGAAAGGCTGGATTGGCTCCGTTGCTGCCACCTTCGGCCTCAAGATTGCCTTCACGCCGCTCGGCGTGTTTCTGGCGCTGGTCTTCGTTGGCCTGCCCTTCATCGTCCGCACGGTGCAGCCGGTGCTCGCCGAGGTTGATCGCGAGCTTGAAGAGGCCGCCGCGACACTCGGCGCCGGCCGCCTCAGGACCATCGCGTCGGTGGTGCTGCCTCCCCTTAGCCCGGCCATCCTCACCGGTTTCGCGCTGGCCTTTGCCCGGGCGGTTGGCGAATATGGTTCGGTGATTTTCATCGCCGGCAACATTCCTTACGTGTCGGAGATCGCACCGCTGCTCATCGTCATCAAGCTCGAGGAATTCGACTATGCCGGCGCCACCGCCGTGGCCGCCATCATGCTGGTCGTCAGCTTCGCGACACTGCTGTTCATCAACCTGATCCAGGCGCGGGCGCGCGCGAGGTACGGTCATGTCTGATCATTCCGTTGCGCTCGCCGTGTCGCTCAACGAGGCGCCCGCCGCCGAAGCCGTGGCCGCCGGTCCACCTGTCCGTCGCCTGCCGACCGAGGAGGCGCCGTGGGTCAGGCGCCTGTTGATCGCGTTGGCCGTCGGCTTCCTCGCCCTGTTCCTGGTGCTGCCGCTCGTCACCGTCTTCATGGAGGCTTTCCGTAAGGGGGCAGGCGCCTTCCTTGAAGCGTTCGCCGATCCGGCCGCCATCGATGCCGTCATCCTGACGCTCATGGTGGCCGTCATCGCCGTGCCGGCCAATCTGGTATTTGGCGTCGCCGCCGCCTGGGCGATCGCCAAGTTCGACTTTCGCGGCAAAGCGTTCCTGGTAACGCTGATCGATCTGCCCTTCTCTGTGTCGCCGGTGGTGGCCGGCCTCGTCTATGTGCTGCTCTACGCAAGCCATGGCGTCTTTGGCGGCCTGTTGCAGTCGACCGGTGTCCAGATCATTTTCGCGTTGCCGGGCATCGTCATGGCGACGATCTTCGTCACCTTTCCCTTTATCGCCCGCGAGCTGATTCCGCTGATGGAAGAGCTCGGCAACGCCGACGAGGAGGCGGCGCTGACGCTTGGCGCCTCGGGCTTCCGCATGTTCTGGACGGTGACGCTGCCCAACGTCAAATGGGCGCTGCTCTACGGCGTCTTGCTCTGCAACGCCCGCGCCATGGGCGAGTTCGGGGCGGTGTCCGTGGTCTCAGGCCATATCCGCGGCTACACCAACACCATGCCGCTGCACATCGAGATCCTCTACAACGAATACCAGTTCGTTGCCGCCTTCGCCGTTGCTTCGCTGCTCGCCGCGTTGGCGCTGGTGACGCTCGGCATCAAATCCTGGCTTGAGCATCGCTACGCCAGCGATCTCGCCGCCGGCCACCGCCATTGACGGAGTCTCCATGGAACTCGACATCCGCAACCTCGTGAAGACTTTTGGCAGCACGGCGGCCCTGCACGGCGTTGACCTCAAGGTCGCCTCGGGCGAGCTTCTAGCGCTGCTCGGTCCGTCCGGTTCAGGCAAGACGACGCTCCTGCGATGCGTCGCCGGCCTGGAGATTCCATCGGGTGGGCAGGTCCTGTTCGGCGGTGAGGACGCCAGCCTGAAAAGCGTGCGGGAACGGCAGATCGGTTTCGTGTTCCAGCACTATGCGCTCTTCAAGCACCTGACCATTGCCGACAATATCTCCTATGGCCTCAGGGTGCGGCCGCGACGGACGCGACCAACGGCAGCGGTCATCCGGGACAAGGTCGAGGAATTGCTCGCCTTGATCCAGTTGCCGGGCTACGGCGGCCGCTATCCGAGCCAGCTGTCCGGTGGCCAGCGCCAGCGTGTGGCGCTTGCTCGGGCGCTCGCCGTCGAGCCGCGCATGCTGCTGCTCGACGAGCCGTTCGGCGCGCTCGACGCCAAGGTGCGCAAGGAGTTGCGCCTGTGGTTGAGAGAGTTTCACGACCGCACTGGTCACACCACACTGTTCGTGACCCACGACCAGGAGGAGGCACTCGACCTCGCCGACCGCGTGGTGGTGATGAGTGAGGGGCGCGTCGAGCAGGTGGGCACGCCCGAGGACGTCTACGATCGGCCGGCGACGCCCTTCGTCTTCGACTTCATCGGCGAATCGGTTCGTCTCGATATTCGCGTCACCAAGGGCCGCCCCTATGTCGGTCAGCAGGAGGTAACGATCCCCAAGCTGCCGCCGCTTCTGTTTGACGGGCCGGCGAAGCTATACATTCGTCCCGAGCACGTCGCTTTTCGTCGGGACGGCGAGGGGCTGTGGGCGACAGTGGTATCACTGCACCGCTCCGGCTCGTCGCGGCGCGTCGGCTTCCGCGCCGACGGGACCGAGGTGGTGATCGAGGCGCTGACGCCGGCCGATCGCGAACCGCCGCGCATCGGCGACCGTGCCGCGCTGGAGATCCGTGCGGCGGGCCTGTTCGCCGCCTGAGGCGGGCGGGCGCGGGGTAATTGCCACTCTTCGCAACCGGTGATAACCGTTACAATCGGAAACATCACCGATGCGCACAGCGCGCGGGAATTGCGTCGAGGTCGTTATGCGTTTTTTTGTTGCCGCTGTGGCGTTGCTGCCGTTGGTCACCATCGTTCAAGCCAAGGATCTCGTCTACGAGGTCAAGTCTGGACAGACAGTGTCTGAGCAACTGTATGTCTATGTCGAAGACACATGTGTTTCTTCCGGCCAGTATAGGAGCGAGGTGCTAAAGGAGCCGACACACGGCAAGCTGGTCGTCCGCCCGGACACTTTCATCGCCGTCGGTCCGCCCTGCGATGGCCGGAAGTTTGTTGGCACCAGACTGTCCTACACATCGGCCAAGGGTTTTCGCGGCACCGACCATCTGTCCGTCAGCCTCGGCTACCCCACTGACACTTCCGGCATGCGCTACAGCTACACGACCTACGACGTCACGCTGAACGTCCGTTGATCAGGTGCCGCGCGGCTTGGCCCGGCGCGTTGGCTCGGCGGCAAGCGGATCGTCCGGCCAGGGGTGCTTCGGATAGCGCCCCTTAAGGTCTTTCGCCACGTCTTTCCACGAGCCGCGCCAGAAACCGGGCAGGTCCCTGGTCGTCTGGATCGGCCGGTGAGCCGGCGACGTCAGCACCAGCGTCAGCGGCACCCGACCACCGGCGATCGCCGGATGGCGGTCGAGGCCGAACAACTCCTGCACGCGGATCTCTACGGCCGGCCCACCATCGGCGCCGTAGTCGATGGGCACGCGACTGCCGGTCGGGGCTTCGAAATGGCTCGGCATCAGCCGGTCCATCTCCTGCCTGAGGCCGAAGGGGAGAAGCTGGTCGAGGGCGCCGCCGAGCAGCGCCGCGTCGATGTCATCGAACCGCGTCACCCCGTCGACAAACGGGCCGAGCCAATCGTCGAGCGCCTCGGTGAGGGCGCCGTCGGAGAGATCCGGCCAGAGCTCGCCCACCGTACGATTGAGGAAGCCCGCCCGCTCCCTGAGCCGTCGCTGCTCTTTCGACCAGCCGAGGCGGTCGACACCGGTCCGGCGGACACCGGATAGAAGCGCGGCGCGCGTCTCCGGGTCGGTCGGCGCGGCTATCGGCTCTTCGGCGAGCCTCACGGCGCCGAGCCGACGGATGCGGCGGGCGCGGACGGCGCGCGCTGCCGGGTCGAACAGCACGGCGGTCTCGTTGACGATATGGGCAGGAAAAAGCGCTTCGATTTCTTCTCGAGAGAGGACGGCGGCAAGCCGGATGCGCGCCCGCTCGGCCTTGCCGGCGAGATCGGCGACGACGATGTAGTCTTCCCTGGCCAGTCGGTCGTGCTCTTCGACCATGCCGCCACGGCCGCTTGCCAGGCGAAAAGCGCCGCGTGCGCCTCGCGCCTCGGCGACGCGATCGGGATAGGCGAAGGCGAGGACGGCACCGGGCGACAAGGGGATCGGTGATGTCTCCGACCTCGTTCCTCCGGCCGCCAGCTTCGCCCATCTCGCGGCCATGGCCCGTGCGTCGTCGGCGCGTTGGCCACGATCAGCGCGGAAGCGCGCAAGGCGATCGCCGAGGTCGGTGGAATCCCCGCCGAGACCTTGCTCGGTCAGGATCGCCGCGATGTCGGCGGCCAGCCGCGCCGCGCCGGCATCGGCCGCGCGGTGGATCATGTGGGCAAGGCGCGGCGGCAGGGGCAGGCGGGCGAGCGCTTTGCCCTCGGCGGTGATGCACCCGTCGTCATCAAGCGCGTCGAGGCCGCAAAGCAAGTCCACCGCCTCGCTCCAGGCCGGCTTCGGTGGCGGATCGAGGAAGGCGAGGGTCGATGGGTCGCGGACGCCGACGGCGGCGAGGTCGAGTGTCAGCTGGCTGAGGTCAGCCTCAAGAATTTCCGGCGTCGAGAAGGGCTGCAGCGCCGCCGTCTGTCCCTCGTTCCACAGGCGCCAGCAGACGCCGGGCTCGGTGCGGCCGGCGCGTCCGCGCCGCTGGTCGGCCGAGGCGCGGGAAACGCGCACCGTTTCAAGCCGCGTCAGGCCGGTGTCAGGCTCATATTTCGGTACGCGAGCGAGGCCGCCGTCAACGACGAGGCGTACGCCGTCGATGGTCAGTGACGTCTCGGCGATCGCCGTGGCAAGCACCACCTTGCGCTCCGGCGGACGGCAAGGCCGTATGGCGAAGTCCTGCTCGGCATTCCCGAGCGCACCGTAGAGCGGCGCCAGGCGAACGCCGGCCGGCAGGCGGCCCTCGAGCCGTTCGGCGACGCGGCGGATCTCTGCCTGTCCCGGCAGGAAGACCAGCGCCGAGCCGCCTTCCTCGCGCAGCGCCCGCAGCGTCACCTCGGCCACTTGGTCCTCGAAGCGGAGGAGTGGGGTGCGGTCGACATGCCGCGTCTCCACCGGGAAGGCGCGGCCGGTGCTCTCGACGATCGGCGCGCCACCGAGAAGGCCGGCAACGCGGCCGCCATCGAGCGTGGCGCTCATCACGACGATCCGGAGGTCGTCCCGGATCGCTGCCCCGTCGAGGGCGAGCGCGAGGCCGAGGTCGCCGTCGAGCGAGCGTTCGTGGAACTCGTCGAACAGGACCGCCGACACGCCGTCGAGCAGCGGGTCCTCCACGACCATGCGCGTGAAGACGCCCTCGGTGATCACCTCGATCACCGTTTTCGCCGACACTTTCGAATCCATGCGGACACGGTAGCCAACCGTCTGTCCGACGCTCTCGCCGAGGCTGTCGGCCATGCGCACCGCTGCAGCGCGCGCGGCGATGCGGCGCGGCTCAACGACCAACAGCCGGCCCCGCCGCCAGGGGGCGTCGAGAAGGGCAAGCGGTACCCGCGTTGTCTTGCCGGCGCCGGGAGCGGCAACAAGGACGAGACGCGGATTGTCGTCGAGCGAGGCGGTGATGTCATCGAGCACCGCGTCAATGGGAAGCGGCGGTGAGAAACGCCGCGTGGCAGGTGTCACCTGAGCGCCTGGAGCACAGCCGAGTCGGGCCAGCCGTCAGCCGGCAGACCGGTTTTCAGCTGGAAGGCTCGCACCGCTTCGCGCGTCTGCTGGCCGAGTTTGCCATCCTTGGGGCCGGCGTCGATGCCCTGCGCCGTGAGCGCGCCCTGGATGAAGGCGATGTCGGACGCACCGAGCGCCTCAACCTTGCCGTTGCCGGCGCCGACCGGCGGCGCGCCGGCAAGTCGTGTGGCGAAATAGGCGGCGGTCGTCGAATAGACCAGCGATTCGTTCCAGCCGAGGTAGACGTCGAAGTTGTGGTAGGCGAGGAAGGCTGGCCCGAAGCGGCCCATCGGCAAATAAAGCGCGGCGAGGCCGTCGGGGATGGCGCCGTTGGCGGCGCGCACGCCCATCGCTTGCCATTCGCCGACCGGCTTCTTGATGGGCAGATCGGCCTGATCCCACGGCAGGTCCGTGGGGATGTCGACCTCAACGAGCCAGGGCTGGCCGGCTGCCCAGCCGAGCGACTGCAGATAGTTGGCGGTCGAACCCAGCACGTCGGGGGCGCTCTTGATCAGGTTGCGGCGGCCATCGCCATCGAAATCGACGGCATAGCGAAGATAGTTGGAGGGCAGGAACTGCGTCTGGCCGAGTTCGCCCGCCCAGGCCCCCTTCATCTCGGACGGCACAAGATCGCCGCGCGCCACGATCTGGACGGCGTCGAGCAACTCGTTCTGGAACATCACCGGCCGGCGGCAGTCATAGGCCAGCGTCGCCAGCGCCTGCAGGGTCGGGAAATCGCCGGTATTGGCGCCGAAATCGCTCTCGAGCCCCCAAACGGCGACGATGACCTGCGGCGGCACGCCATATTGCGCCTCGATGCGGGCGAACAGGCTGGCGTTGGCCTTGATCTTCTGCGCGCCCACCGTCAGGCGGTTCTTGTTGACCATCCGGCCGGCGAACTCGGCGAAGGTTTGCGAGAAGACGCCCTGTCCCCGATCCTTCTTGATCACCGCGGGGTCAAAGGCGACGCCGGAGAGAGCCGTGCGCACGGCGTCGGCCGGAACACCGGCATCGACCAGCGTCTTTGAATAGCCGGCGAGCCATGTGCCGAAACCGTCGCCCTTGGCGCTGCAGGTGGCGGCCAGACTGGGTGTCGCGAGAACCGGCAGCCCGACGACCAATGCTGCGAGGGCGGAAACCGAAGACGGCATGAAGACAACCTCCTGAAAGGACTAGACTCGTCTGACGCGGATCATAGCGGCATTCATCAGCAACCGACAGGGTGTCAGTCGGCACCGTCTGCCGCGGCGTTCCGTTTGCCGCGTCCACCCACCACCATCAGCCCGGCAACGACGATCACCGCCGCGCCGATCAGCATCGACGGCCGCGGCCGGTCGCCGAACACCAGCCAGCCGAACAGGATCGCCCACAGCAGCAGCGAATACTGGATCGGCGCGACCACGGCGGCCGGTGCCAGCTTGACCGAGCGGGCGATGCAAAGATGGGCGGACATCGAGATCACGCCGAGGGCGGCCAGCATGACGAGGTCGGCAAGGCCCGGCGTCACCCAGCCGAAGGGTGCGAGGATGGCGCCGACGACAAGCGCCCCCACCGTCTGCCAGAACACCAGAACCCGGTCGGGTGTGCCCCGGAGCTGGCGGCTTTGCACCACCATCATGGCATAGCAGAGCGACCCGGCAATGGAGATCAGCGACGCCCACGAGAGGCTGCCCGAACCCGGGCGCAGCACGAAGACGACGCCGGCAAAGCCGATGGCGATGGCCAGCCACTGGCGGCCGCTCACCCGTTCGCCGAGCAGCCATGGCGACACGGCGGCGACATAGATCGGTCCGGCGAGATAGAAGGTCATGACGTCGGCGAGCGGCAGAAAGCGGATGGCCATGTAGAAGAGCACGATCTCCGCCGTCGCCAGCCCGACCCGCGATACCTGTATCCCCGGCCGTTCCAGCCGGATGAGCTCGGGTGCGCCGCCTTTCAGGAGCAAGGGGGTGAGCACGACAAGGGCGGCGAGTGACCGCATCAGGACAATCTGGCCGGCCGAAAAGGTGCCGGCCAGCCATTTGCCCATGACGTCGTTGACGGCGAACATGAAGTCGCCGAAGAACATCATGAAGATGCCGAGACCGACGGTGGAGCCGACGGCGCGGCGAAGGAGAAGCTGGGCGGACAACGGAGACTCCGAGCGGCATCGACGAGAGCCGCGCTTCGGATAGCCGATCCCGATGCCCTTGGCGAGAACGGCGGGGTGATTTCCGGCAGTCGGCGCTGATTTTCCCGCTTGGCCGGGCAAACCTTCCAAGGCTAACCTTGTGCCGGTTCCCGCGGCTCTGGAGACGAGATGCGTAAGCTTGATATCCTTCTCTACAGCCGGGCCTCAGGCGGTGGCGGCGCCGAGCGCGTCTGGGCGATTCTTGCCAACGGCCTCGCAGCACGCGGCCACCGTGTCACCTTTGCCTTCGATGAGAAAATAACCGGCGATGGCGTTGATCCGACCGTTGACGCGGTCGAAATCGGCGCTGGACACGCCGCCGCCGTGCTGCACCTTGCCCGCTTGCTCCGCACTCGCCGCTTCGACGTGATCGCCGCCGCCGTGTCGGTCTCTTGCGTCAAGCTGGCGCTTGCCAAGGTGCTCGCCTTGTCGCGGACGCCGCTTGTTCTCTCCTATCACGGCTTTGAGGAATACAAGACCGGCCGCCTGTCGGCCGCCGGCTACTACGGTTTGCCGCTGCTTGCTCTCCTGACCAGCCGCTTTGTCGGCGTCTCCAACGGCATCGTCCGGGCACTGGTCACGCGCTGGCATGCGCCGAAGGCACGGACGGAACGCATCTATAACCCCGTACCGATGATTGCTGCTGCCACGGCCGACGAGATCGCCACCCGGCCACCGGTGGTCGGCGCCGTTGGTCGGCTGTCCCCTGAAAAGGGCATGGATGTGCTGATCGACGCCTTCGCCCGTCTGGAAACGCCCGACGCGCGCCTCGTCATCGGCGGTGACGGGCCGGAGCGGCAGCGTCTTGTTCGGCAGGCGGCCGACCTCGGCGTCAGTGACCGTGTGCGCTTTCTCGGGCGTGTCGCCTCGGCGGCCGAAGTCTACGGCCTGTCGCGTGTTGCGGCCGTGCCCTCGCGCACCGAGGCCTTCGGCATGACCACCGTCGAGGCACTATCCGCCGGTCTGCGGGTGGTCGCCTCCGACTGCGAAGGCTCACGAGAGATCTTGGCCGACCGGTACGGCGAACTGGTGCCGGTTGGTGATGCCGCCGCGCTGGCGCTGGCGCTCGACCGGGCACTGGCGATGCCACCAGACCCGGCGCCGGGGGGCGCCCGGGCGCGGCAATTCTCGGCTGATACGGGTATCGATCAGTGGGAGCGGCTGTTCGCCGGGCTGGCGAGGCCGGGCTGACGGCTCGGGACGCGGGCAAGACCGAGCGCGATGTGCCGTTCGAACAGCTTTGGCATCTGCACCGCCACCGAATAGGGCGTTACCTTGGCGCGGATCGCCTCGGGGTCAAGCCGGCCGGCGGCAATGTCGGCGGCGAGCCTCACGAAGCCGTCGGCCATCGCTTCGGCTGCTGCCTCACGGTCTTCCGGCCGCTCGACGAGGAAGCCGGAGATGCCCGCCTCGATCAGCGGATCATACTGCGACAGACGGATGGCGCCCACCGGCCGGCCGCTCGACAGCGCCTCGAGCAGGTAGCAGGGCATACCCTCGAAATAGGAAGTCAGGATGCCGGCGTGGCAGTTGCGCATGATGGCCGATACGCCCTCGCCGGTCTGGAAGCCGTGGCGAACGGTGAACGGCTCAATGGCCGCGAACTCCTTGTCGCGGTATGGGTCGGACGTGCCGACGTAGTGGAACTCGAGCTTGCCACCAAGCTTGGCATGAAGTCGCCGCAGCGTCTCGAACATCAAGGGCGGATCCTTGAAGGCGTCGAGCCGGCCGGCGAAGACGACGCGGAACACGTCATCGGCCGGAAAGGCCGCCGCCGGGAAGCGCTCGGTGTCGACAGAGACGGTCATGAACTCGGATTTGCGAGCAATCCTTGGCATCTCCCGCTCGTAGCGGCTGATGATGTTGGGATTGACCGCCACGACCCGCGTGGCGAGGGTGAGGGCGATCTTCTCGAGGAGGCGGTAGAGCCACCAGTGGCGGCCAAGGACGGTATCCATCTTGTCACCCTTGGTGCCCTCGCCATGGACGAGTTGCACCACCGGATGGCCGATCAGACGGGCCGGAATCGCCTGCTCGAAGCGCTCGATCTCCGTCGAGGCACTGTCGCCGGCGGACAGGCGGCGAATGGTTAGGAGCTGACGAACCACGCCAAGGGTGAAACGCAGCGTCACCGACTGGCTGATCGTCTTGGCCGCCGCGTGCAGAGTGTCGCCGGGAATGTGAACCACCGGCAGGAAGTCGATACGGCGGCCGTCGAAATCGACTTGTACCGGTTTGCCGATCTCGAGGTCGCCGCGTTCGTCGATGCCGACCAGCAGCACTGACACGTTGTCGGGATGGCGCGACAGCATCAGCCGTACGTGCGTCTCGACGCCGCCGACCTTGCTGCCACGCGGATCGATCGAGTGGAAAAGGGTGATGCGATGGACCATCGTCTGATCACTCCTGGCGGGTGGTGGTGTCGGGGTTTGGCAAGGAGCGTCGTCGCGACAGGCGGCCCGCGAGGTCACGAACGTTGTAACGCAGCAGATACAGTGCCGACTGCGCGTAGCGCTTGGTGAGGCGGCGTGGATTGTGGACAAGCCGCCACAGCCATTCGAGGCCGGCTATTTGCAAGGTTTGCGGTGCACGGCTCTGGCCGCCGCCGATGAAATCGAGCGCCGCGCCAATGCACACGAAGGTGACCCCGGGCGCCCAGCGGCGGGCAAATTCGGCAAAGATTTCCTGTTTGGGAGCGCCGAGTGCCACGAAACAGATGCGCCCCCCGCTCGCCGAGATGCGCTCGGCGGCCGCCCGGGCCTCGATGCCGAACGGGCTGAAGCCGAAGGGCGGGCTTTCCAGGCCGGCGACGATGAGGCGCGGATACTCGCAGCGGAGTACGGCTTCAGTTGTGGCGAGGGTCTCGGGGGTTGTGCCGAAGAAATGCACGGGAATGCGGGCGAGCGCGGCCGCCGCGCAGAGCGGCCTTACCAGATCGGCACCGGTGACACGCACCAGATCCGCGCCCTGACGCCGCGCCATGGCCACCACGGGCGCGCCATCAGCCGACACGTATGTGGCTTGATCGTAGGCCGCTCGAAAGACCGGGTCTTGTTCCAGTTTGACGAGATGGTCGAGATTGAGCGTGAAGACGGTACCGCCTCGGCCGGTCAGTGCGTCAAAGGTAACGCGATGGACGAGGTCCACCTGCTTGCCGATGTTAACGCGCGTCGCATCGATGACGGCGATCGGCTGGGGTGCGCGACCGGCCTCGGTGGGATTGCTTGAGTTTTCGGCAGGAACCGGCCGATCTCGAAATAGACCTGACATTGGCGACTCTCCGGCGCGTCAAGCGCCATCCCGACGCCGGAGATGCGTGACGGACCATTGCGATCCCATCCTCATCTCCCAGCGAATGACGACTTTAAGGAAGCAAGCCGTGTTGCTCACATGGCTCCTTCACATCGCCACCCTAGACCGGCCGCCGTTCAGCCTCGATTTATCCGGTCCGTCAAATTGTAACGAAATGCCGATTTGTTTTGGGTGGAAGGGTTCGGTCGGCTCGGCCTGTCCACCCCCCGTGCACTCCGTCAACGCTCTGCAGCCAACGCCGAGGCGACGGCGCCAGTCAGGAGCTCGCGAAGATGATCGGGGCGCAATCCTACGCCGAGCATACCGCTGCGACGGCGTCAGTGTCCCCACACGTCGTCAACGCGTTAGGCGCGTTCAACGTTCATGTCAGCTCTCAAGGATGGGAGCATTTGATGGTGGGCGATGGCCCTTCACGCCCTCTCGGCGACGGCGAGACGCTCGGCGCGCTCCTTCACCAGCACGAGACCGGTGAAAACGGGCAGGGCGGCGGCGAGGTCGCACACCATTTCCGCGGCCTCGTCATCGTTTTCGATGATGGCGTCGGCGACGATCAGAACCGCGTCGACCCGGTCGAGGAGTGCCTCAAACAGTTCGGGCGACCGGCGGTGGCCGCAATGCAGGATGACGCGGCCGAAGTCGTGCGAAAGCTTGTCGACAAAGTCGGAGACACGGTCGACATTGGCGGCAATGGCGGGCGCCGCATCGGGACCGCCGACTCCGACGAGCGTAACGTCGGGACCGCTTTCGCAGATGGCCACGCTGGCGGCGTTGGCGGTGCCTGTGATGACGTCGATCACGCCGGGCATCGCCTCATCGACATAGGCGCGGTAAAGCGGCAGCTCGTCCCAGGAGGCATCGATCAGCAGAACACCATCCTTGGTCGGAACATGGGCGAGGCCAAAGGCGACGGTTGCCGCGGCCGGGCCATCGTCGGCGCCGAGCACAAGGATCAGTCGCGACGTACCGGCGGCCTTGGTGACCTTGCGGGTCAGTTCCTCGAACACCCTGGCGGCGGTCAGCAGCGGCGCTCCCTCGTCGTCGACGATGGCGCTGGTCAGGATGGTGCGCGGTGTCCGCCCGGCTGGCCGGCCCCGCCGGTCGTGCGCCATCACGCGGGTGGTCACGGTGAAATCGGCAAGAACCGGCGGCACGCCAGAGGTCGCATGATCTGTTCTGGCTTCGACGTGGTCGTTGCCGTCTTGATCGTTGCTGTCCTGCTCGGCGGCAGACAGCGCTGCCGGTTCGGCGGGAACGGTTTCCTCGATCACCATTTCCTGGAGATCGAAAGGCGGCTCCCACAGTGCATCCGCTGAGGCCGTCGATTCGTCTTCACCTGAGGAAACGGGAGCTTCATCGGAGGACGCGGCGGCTACATCTTCCTCGGTCCAGCGATACTCCGGCAGGTAGCGGCGGCCACGATAGACGGCGATGGTCAGTGCGAGGCCGAGGCCGGCGATGCCGGCGAGCGCCAGAATGATGGTCCGGCGCGGTGCGTATGGAGAGAGCGGCACGTTGGCAGGAGCGATGACCCGCGCGTCCGACACCTGTGTGTTGGCCTGCAGGGTGATTTCCGCGGTGCGCGCGACATAGTTCTTGTACATGTCGGCACGAAGCGAGGCCTCGTTCTCGAGCTCGCGCAGCTGAATGGTTCGCTCGCCGGTGTCTGAGACCACGGCGCTGGCGTCGTCGAGGGCCTTGCGTGCCGACGCCTCGGCCGCCACCGACACCTGATACTCGGCGTCGGTGCTGCCTGACAATGTCCGGAGTTCCGCCTCGATCTGGGCGTCGGCGCGAGAAAGGTCGCCGCGCGCCGCCACCATGCGAGGGTGGCTGGGGCCGAGGTCCTGAGCAAGTTCGCCAACCGTGCGGGCGGCGAGCGCTCGCTCGATCTTGAGCCGACTCAGAACCGTGGAATCGATGCCACCGAGTGCGGCGTCCGAGCCGCTGGCGCGAGCGGCGGCGATCTTGTCGCGACGGGCCTTGGCGTCCTGCGTGCGCAGGCGGGCAGTGACATAGGCGTCATTGAGCTGGCGTAGCGTGTCCTCGTCCACCGACCGGCCGTTGGCCGTGAGGATGCCGTGGTCACGCCGGTAGGCTTCGAGTGTTTCCTGGGCGGTGCGCGCCTTGGTCCGAAGATCGTCGAGCTGGCGGTTGATGAGGCTGCTCGCCTCGCGCACGGCCGCTTCCTTCACCTCGACCTGATTGTCGACAAAGGCCTCGGCAAGTTCCTGGGCGATGCGGGCGGAAAGGTCGGACGAACCGCTGCGGACGGATATGTCGAGTACGTAGGTCTGGTCGGCGCGTGCCACCGTGATGGCCTTGACGAGCGCCCTGAGCGTCTCGTCGCGGCTGCCGCCGAACTCCGGGTCGCGTTCGAGGCCAATTTTATCGATGACCGACGACAGGATGGAAGCAGAGGTGACGATGTTGGCCTGGGTGTCGATCCAGACGGCGTCGACGCCCTGCATCGGCTGGGAGAGGCCGGGGCCGGCCACTTGCTTGTCGCGAGGGTCAAGAAGCACCCGCGCCGTCGATTGCCACACACGAGGAGCGAGCGTCGCATAGGTGAAGCCGGCGCCAACGAACAGGAAAGTGACGGCCAGAATCAGCAGCCACTGGCGAAAAAGGATGGAAACCAGCAGGCCGATGTCGACCTCGCCCGGGCGGCGCGCGTCCTCGGTCGCAGATCGGACCATATCCTTATTGTCGTATGTGAGGAGGCTGTTCAACTTGCTTTCCGCCCGTGTTTGCAGCTTGTTAACCATAAGCGGACGCGCTTAAGGAAACGTGAACGCTATCGGCCGAAATAGAGGCATCGGCCCCACCGCGAAGACCGGCGGTTAACCATGTGGCCACGACGATCCCTGTCAGGTTTCAGCGATTTTGCGACAGGAGATCGACATCGGCATGGCGGCGCGAGCGATTCAGCTTCCCGTTTCCCATCGCGTCGGCGGCAGTGGCCTCGTCATCGACGTGCGGCCGTTGGCCGTTGGTCTGACGTTCCTCTCGGTCCTGGCGCTCTTTTTGCTGTCTGGCCAGATGCTGAGCCTTATCGGCATCCCCTATGACGTGGCTGGCGGTAGTGCGCTCGTCAAAATTCACCCCGCCAGCTACCTGTCGATAGTGGCGCTCGGCGCCTGGATCGTCGCCGACGGCGGCCTCTCTGCCTTCCTTGGCCGCAGTTGGCGCGACAGCCCCGGGCTGATTATCCTTTTTCTGGCCATCGGCCTCCTGACCTTCCAGGTCATCGGTGTGCAGAAGACGCCGATTTCGCAGGTGACCGACAATTTCGTGCTGACCGCCTGCCTGTTCGCCGCGCTCGTCCGTCTCGAGCCCGGCGAAATGAGGCTGTTTGCGCTTGTTGTGCAGGCCATCCTCGTCCTCAACAGCTTGCTCGGTTACGTCGAAGGGCTCAGTGGCTTCCGACTGACGCCCCTCTCCGTCAACGGCGAGTTGCTCACCTGGGATTGGCGGGCGACGGCCCTGCTCGGCCATCCGCTGATGAACGCCATGACGACGGCGATCTGCCTTGTGTCGCTGGCCG
>Ga0316613_10001724_pt1 | contig 14701 bp, 14 predicted proteins | sample OWC_soil_day10_C_2_FD_207647 | JGI IMG/M metagenome (GOLD analysis project Ga0316613, IMG submission 207647) | Wetland soil microbial communities from Old Woman Creek delta, Ohio, United States - OWC_soil_day10_CT_b | ecosystem: Environmental > Terrestrial > Soil > Wetlands | place: USA: Ohio...
TGCAGTATCTAATCAGGTGATTGCACTGGCAGAATCTGAAGGGCTAACGGCCCATGCTAATGCTATTAAAGTGAGGGGAAAATAATGATATTTGATTATAGACCAGGCCTAGAAAAAATAAAGCCTTATTCAGTAGAAGAAAAAGACTGGGATATCAAACTAGATGCTAATGAAAGTCCTAATAATTTGCCGCCCTTAGTCCGTGAGCGGGTGATGAATAGGTTAGAATATCTGGCATTTAATCGTTATCCTGAGATAGGTATGCGGGATCTGCGCGCCCAAATTGCAGAAAGCTTTAATATGAACATTCAGAATGTGCAAATTGGCAATGGATCCAGTGAAATTATCATGGCATTATGTCAGGTATTTGGTGGACCAGGACGGAGTATTATTTTTCCTGTACCATCTTTTTCCATGTATGCTGTGTATGCTCAAGTGACTGATAGTCATCCTGTTCCTGTACAACTAGGCGCAGATTATTCTGTACCGAGGGATAAAGTTCTCCAGGCGGCAGAGGAGTCTAATGCCAAGCTTATCATTTTATGTAATCCGAATAATCCTACAGGCACTGTTATGCCCCATGAAGACATTGAATACATTGTCAGTCAGGCAAAATGTCCAGTACTTGTTGATGAAGCATATTTTGAATTTTACGGACAGTCGGCAGTAGACCTAATGAATAAATATGATAATGTCATTATTGCCCGGACTTTCTCCAAAGCCTATGGCTTGGCTGCTGCTCGTGTAGGGTATGTGCTGGCGAATGCTGATATTATCACGATGCTGGAACGAGTACTCATGCCATATCATATTAATTCATTATCCCTGGCCACTGCTGAAATTCTGTATCAAATGCGTGATGAATTTATGCCAGGCCTTGAGCAGATGATCGCTGAGCGCAAGCGTTTGACAGGTTCCCTGGAAGCTATTGCTGGTATTAAGGTATATCCGTCAGAAACGAATTTTATCTTAATCAGAACAACAAAGTCTGAGGAACTTAGCGCCTATTTATCAGCAAAAAATATCGGCATTAGAGATTTTAGCGCTGCCCCTGGTCTCATCAATTGCATTCGATTTACAGTTGGTACACCTCTAGAAAATGACGATTTATTGAAGGCGATCCTTGCTTTTATGAAAGAAGGGGCAGTATGATGCGTACAGCAATCATAAAAAGGCAGACTGCGGAAACTAATATTACAGCAAATCTAGGGATTGATGGTACAGGTCAAAGTCAAATTGCCACAGGTATCGGCTTTTTTGATCATATGCTGATCCTGTTTGCCAAACATGGTTTATTTGATTTAAATATCAGCGCTGATGGTGATTTACATATTGATGGACATCATACTGTGGAAGATACAGGTATCGTCCTAGGGCAGGCATTAACCCAGGCATTAGGTGATAAAAATGGTATTAAACGCTATGGTACTGCTTTTGTTCCTATGGATGAAGCCTTGGTCATGGTATCCCTAGATATTAGTGGTCGTCCCTTTTTAGCCTTTGATGTAGATATTAGTGCAGAGCGAATTGGCAATTTTGATAGCGAACTGACAGAAGAATTTTTGCGGGCTTTGGCAGTACATGCTGGACTAACCCTGCATGTACGTCTGATGGCTGGAAAAAACGCTCATCATATTGTAGAAGGTGTATTTAAAGCTCTAGGGCGGGCCCTTGATGAAGCCACGCGGAAAGATGAACGCATTGTTGGGGTCATGTCGACTAAGGGCATGCTTTAGGAGGAAGAATAAGTATGATTGCAATTATTGATTATGGTATGGGCAATCTGTTTAGTGTGGAAAAAGCATTTGTCAAACTCGGTGCAGAGGTAGTCGTGACGTCCTCGCCAGAGGTCATTTTAAGTGCTGATAAAGTAGTACTACCAGGTGTGGGGGCTTTTGGTGACTGTATGAGCAATCTAGCAGAGTATGGACTCATTGACGTTATCCATGAGGTTATTGGGAGAGGGACACCATTTCTTGGGATTTGCCTAGGCTTGCAGATGCTATTTGACGGCAGTGAAGAAGACCCTGGCGTTAAAGGCCTAGGGGTTTTTCCTGGCATGGTACGCAAAATTGTTGCTCCTGATCTTAAAATTCCTCATATGGGCTGGAATAGTCTAGAATTTGCTAGTGATAGTCAGTTGTTTGCTGAGATGCCATCAGAAACCTATGTATATTTTGTCCATAGTTATCATGCCGTGCCAGAAGATGATAAGCTGATTACAGCAGTTGTTGATTATGGTGGACCAGTAACTGCGGCTGTCGGACGGGGAAATGTGCAGGCAGTACAGTTTCATCCAGAAAAATCAGGCAATGTAGGGTTATCAATGCTGTCCAAGTTTAAGGAGATGAAGATATGATTATTTTTCCAGCGATTGATATTCGGGGCGGCAAATGTGTACGGCTGACAGAAGGCCGTTTTGATCAAGAAACTATCTTTGCTGATCAGCCTGTTGATATGGCAGTGCGCTGGGCAAATGAGGGTGCAGAGTATCTGCATTTAGTAGATTTAGACGGAGCATTAGCGGGTAAACCTGTCAATATGGCGGTTATTGCCGATATTATAAAAGCAGTTAAGATACCTGTCCAGTTAGGCGGCGGTATTCGCACCCTAGAGAATATTAGAGAGTGCTTGGAGGCTGGGGTACACCGAGTAATTTTAGGTTCCATTGCCGTTCGGGACCCAGAACTTGTTGCAGTAGCTTGCAAACAGTATGGTGATCGTATTGTAGTCGGCATTGATGCCCGTGATGGCCAGGCAGCAGTAGAAGGCTGGGGTGTGACGGGTGGAATTAGTGCTGAAGAACTAGCCAAGAGAATGGCTCAGGTAGGCGTCGCTCGTATTATTTATACTGATATATCACGTGATGGTATGTTATCAGGAGTCAATGTGGCTGCCACGGCAACACTCGCCCAGGCAGCAGGTATTCCAGTCATTGCCTCAGGTGGAGTGGGAAGTTTAGCGGATATTAAGGCCATCAAGGAGTCTGAAAGTGCTGGTATTGAAGGCGTGATTGTTGGTAAGGCCATTTATTTAGGGAATGTCAACCTTGGGGATGCTCTCAAGTTGACACGGGGAGAGTGAGAATATGCACACCAAACGCATTATTCCCTGTCTAGATGTGAAAGACGGGCGAGTGGTAAAAGGGACTAATTTTATTGGTCTGCGAGATGCTGGAGATCCTGTAGAATTGGCATCTATTTATGATAGAGAACTTGCTGATGAACTAATATTTTTAGATATTACTGCTTCTTCTGATGAACGCAATACAATGGTAGAGATGGTAGAACAAACAGCATCACAGATCTTTATTCCCTTTACAGTTGGGGGAGGTATTCGCACAGTTGAAGATATTCGCAAAATGCTTAAGGCTGGGGCTGACAAAGTATCCCTTAATACGGCGGCAATCAAAAATCCAAATCTCATTGCCGAAGGTGCCAAACGATATGGCAGCCAATGTATTGTTTTGGCTGTTGATGCCAGACGATCAGGGATCGACAAATGGGAAGTCTATATTAATGGTGGACGTACTCCTACAGGACTTGATGTGCTCGAATGGGTTAAACAGGCTACGAATCTTGGTGCAGGGGAAATACTATTGACGAGTATGGATAGCGATGGTGTGAAAGACGGTTATGATATTTCTCTGACTAGAGCAGTGTCAGAAGCTGTTAATGTACCTGTCATTGCTTCTGGTGGTGCAGGAGAACTGGAGCATTTTTATGATGTGCTGACCTTAGGCAAAGCCGATGCGGTACTAGCGGCTTCTGTGTTCCACTTTGGACAGTTTACTGTAGGCCAGGTAAAAGAATATTTGAAATCAAGAGGAATCGAGGTAAGAAGATGATAAATATCGATAATATCAAATTTGATGAAAAAGGCTTAATACCAGCGATTATCCAGCAGGCTGAAACAGGCAATGTACTCATGCTGGCCTATATGAATGAAGAATCACTGAGTAAGACTGTTGAAACAGGGGTGACTTGGTTTTATAGCCGCAGCCGTCATACGCTATGGCAAAAAGGGGAAACCTCAGGTCATGTACAAAAAGTCCAGGATATTTACTATGATTGTGATGCTGACACTCTGCTCATTAAAGTAGAGCAAACAGGTGTTGCATGCCATGAAGGAACATTATCTTGTTTTAGCCGTAAACTTGGCCAGACTGATAGCCAAGACGAACAACTTGTTGATACAAGTAAAATATATGGTCAATCTTTATCTGGTATTTTGCATGAACTTTTTCATATCATTAATGATCGTAAAAGGAATCCCAAGGAAGGGTCCTACACCACTTACCTGTTTGAAAAAGGTCAGGATAAAATATTGAAAAAAGTGGGTGAAGAAGCAGCAGAAACTATTATTGCTTCTAAAAATAATGATAAGAATGAACTGATATCGGAAATGTCAGACCTGTGGTACCATTGTTTAGTGCTTTTGGCTAATCATGATGTGAGTCCTAGTGAACTGATGGCAGAACTACAGAAAAGAAGAAAATAGGAATAATAAACACCATTTTCTTTTGCTGTACTTTGTAAATTGTTCATTATAAATTCCTCCAACCAATTTTGGTATTCTTTAAATTTTTCAAGAAAACAACGAAATAAAAGCACCTGCAAGCACAGATGCCTAAGATTCGGTATTTAGAAAATCATTCTTTAGGTGGAACTAATCGAAATGGATTTGTCTTCAGAGGAACAGTATAGTGACCCTTTTCTATCTCTCGGACAGTTTGAACTAAATCATTTAATTCTTTAGCTGATTCGAAGTAGCCATTTTCTTTCAAAAAATCAATTTCTGAAAGAGCCTCTTCTTTTTGATTATTTTGAAGATATAGCATTCCCAAATTTAAATGCAAGCCTTGATTATTAGGTTCAATTTCTAGACCTTTTTCTAAAGAAGTGATGCTTTGAAGAATATCTCCCATTTCCCAATACGTTCGAGCCATTTCAATATAAACGTCTACATTCCCTGACGCTAGTGCTTTTTGCAAGGTATCAAGTGCTTTAGGATGGTTGTTTAAAGTACGTTCGCAGTGACCAATAGCGAGAAGTATTTGGTTTCTTTCATATTGGTTTTGTGTCATAATCAAACATTCTTTAAAACAATTAATTGCATTTTTAGGGTCATCAAATCTCATAAAATTGTGTCCTAGCGCAAATAAACCATGCCATTCCTTTTCTTTACTCATTATTTTTTTACACTTCAAAGCTACATCAAAGAATCTTTTGTCTTTGAGATTGCGGAAGCATTGCGCTTTATGATATAGGAACTCTGAATCATTTGGGTATATTTTTAGATAATCTTCGAGCTCTGGAAGGGCTTTCTTTATTAAATTTTGATTTAACAAAGAAAAAAACGATTGCATTTTAGAGGCGCGAAATTTTTCGGCTTCTGTAAGGATAATACGTTCAGATGAAATTGGATTATCTATCTTGAGGTTTAACAGAAAATCCGGGCATAATTCAGTTTTTGCATATTTGTTTTTAAGTGTATATTTTTCTAATTGTGTTTTAAGATTATTTTCAACATTTTGTTTGTGAACAAGTCTAATTTGATTATTGTTAATAGAATCTAAAATACTAAGAGCTATCCACGCTTCCATATTGCCAATTCTACTCATTTTCTCGTATTGTTTATCATTCCCTTGGGGAATAGGAATCCCTTCGTAAAGGTTTGTTACGTCTTCGATTTTAACAGGAACGTAGTTTTCATCTAAATATAGGAATTTCACATTAGGAGCGAGTATTGTTTTCATACCTGATGCTTTCATGAAAACAAGGCATTGATAAACCCACTTTATTGATTCGGGAAGCCCCTCGATAGAAAGGGCTTCTTTTTTCCATTTATCAAAAGAAAAAGAATTTACATATACTCCAAAATCCCAATCGTGAGAGGTAAGTCCACCTAACTCAAACCACATTTGGTCGTTTACGGGTTTCAAATTTGATATTTTTAAGATTGTTCTACTAAAATCACTTTTCAATTCTAAGCTTTTAAGTTGATTTCTAAAAACGTCAGCACATTGAGGAGTATCAATAATATAAGAGTTTATATAAGACAGCGCCGATTTATTAACTTCTCTAAAAAATGAAGGCAATTCCTTATGATTAGTCATTTGAGCCATAGCATCTAAATGAGCGAAACCACCTTTAAACACTTCCATACCCTCTACCCCCCTTATTTATAGGGATATTGTTCCCGAATGAAAGTTGAAATATAACCAAATTAAAACCTGCAAGCGCAAATAGGCGAATAAATCAACGAAAAGCAACCTATGACTAGAGGAACAACGGAACGTGTTCGACTTCGTGAGCGTTATATATCTGCATCGTGGGCGTTTTTCCAATTACGACAGATGATAGAATAAAGTACGTCCATGCAGGGCTATTGGGATGAGATTGCTAATGGTCAGGGTGTTGTCAACCATCCTATAATGTAATGACAGGCTCCACTAGGGAGCTAAAAAAGGTAGAAGGCTAATTGTTGTTCGTACTACTGGTTAGTTACAAGCCTCCGCCTCGTAGCTTTTAGCGTAGGCGGTGGGTAACTTAACTATTCCACCTCCTTTTATATTATTCTCTCTCTCCTATTAATGTTATTAAGTTGCTCGTTTTTTCCTCTTTTTCCTATTCTAGGATAAGTAATTAGTGCTTCTTCTGGATTATAATAATCCTCTTCACACTGGGGCTAAAAACACTATTCCCAAATTTAGTTATTTTTTAAAAGCATTGTATTTAAAGCAGCGGAAAATAATAACTCCCCTTAAATCAAAGATTATAAGGGGAGTTATTTCCTGCATTCATTGGCTAACTTATATCAGGGGTCCAATTGGAGTGGTTTTTATTGTATCATCATAAAGATAAGTTGCTGATTACTGAAGAATGGAGCCAACAATTTCGTCAATGGCTTCATTATTATTAGATATTCTGTAATTCTTATTTCCTAGGGGAGTGTCCTACATAATACTCTATAATTTCTCTGCGGCGTATGATTCCGATAAAGATTTCACTGTCATCGACTACTGGTACAAAATTTTGAACGATAGCCAAAGAGAGTAAATCTTCCATTTCTGCATTAACTCCCACTGGAGAGTTGGTCATCCGCCAAGGAATCTCAGTAATCATGACACGCTCCGTATCGGCAAAGGTCAAATCCGGCGTATTTTTCATTTTCCATAGTAAATCCCCTTCAGTGATTGTCCCGGAGTATTTACCATGTTCGTCAATGAGTGGAACTGCTGTATAACGGTGGTATTCCATTTTCTCAAGGGCTTGCCGCATTGTTGAATTCACAGGCAAATAAATGACTTCCTTTTTAGGAATCAAGAAAAATGCAATATTCATGAAAATGGTTCCTCCACTATTTTATTTACCATTGATTTACCTAATGTTGGAATAATACCCCAATTTAAAAATTGCTTGTGTATAATGGATATCCTTTGGTTACACAGGCTAATATGGATATATTCTATGTATAGGATAATATGTCCTGCTATTCAGGAATGATGGAAGAAAATGGTTGGCTATAAGAAGCAACAAGTCGCGCTGCAAGGGAGCTTCATATGTTTGCGTACTATACTTAAATGCTATTAGTATAAATCGTTGAAAAGTCATTGAACAGCCCATTACTGAGTGTAGTTATTTTACGATTAGGGATTGGCTTAGGATTTAATCATTGGTCTTGTGATAGTATTTCATTATAAGAAAAAGATACAATATCTATATACTGATAGCATGCAGCAAAGTAAATAAATTCAATCATTGAGCTTAAGCTCTATTCCAAGAGGACAATATCATATTGTGTAGAAATGTATAACCATAGTGCATTTATTATTATGAAACAGCGTAGATATAAAGTTGTAACATGGCTTGTCGTTGTTCAAGTAATTTAAATGATCAGCATTAAGAAAGGTGGTGAACTTAGTGGAATTGTATCTTAATAGATATAATTCCACTAGGATAAAGTATGTCAAAATCTATTGGTCATGAGTTTATGGTGAAAACCCGTTATAGCAATTTGGAACCCTCAGATCAAGGGAAACAATTGCCCCAACCACCCTTAGAGGCCTTCTATGGTGGGACGGAAACAATTATTGATTTGCCTATGCCAGAAGATATTCCAGCTATCAACATTGATTTTATGGCAGCTGTTGAACTTAGAACTAGTGTCCGGGATTATCAGCATATGCCAATCAGTGTACTAGAATTATCATTCTTATTATGGTGTACTCAAGGTGTTAAGCAGGTGCTTGGGAATAAGGCTACCCTGCGGACTGTACCATCAGCTGGTGCGAGGCATGCATTTGAAACCTATCTGCTCATTAATAATGTAGATGGCATCAAGCCAGGGTTATATCGTTTTCTAGCTCTTGAGCATAAGTTAGCCGAAGTGAATATGACAGACAAGATTGCCGAGGAAATATCCAATGCCTGCTTAGGCCAAAAATTTGTCTTAAACAGTGCAGTTACCTTCATCTGGGCCGCAGACGTAGTCCGTATGACATGGCGGTATGGAGAAAGAGGTTATCGCTACTTACATTTAGATGCCGGACATATCTGTCAGAATTTATACCTAGCAGCCCAAGTCATCGGCTGCGGCGCATGCGCCATTGCTGCTTTTGATGATGAGTTGATGAATAGTGTGGTAGGCATTGACGGTAAAGAACAGTTTGTAGTGTATGTGGCTGCGGTGGGGAAGAGATAGCAGAAGGGACTGTGATGAAATTAAAGTTCAACACATCCCTTATAATAATTATTCTTTGGCTGCTTTTCATACAGTCTGCTGTCCTGTAGTCATGGAAATATCTAGAAGGAAAAGCGTGATATGAAATATATTATTTTAATCATATTGTGGTGCACATGGTGTACTGTTCATAGTGGGATGATTTCATTGACCATTACTAATTATCTCAGAGATAGATTAGGAAGAAAATATCGGTTTTATCGTCTTTTTTACAATGTTATCTCATTAACAACTATGATTCCAATAATTCTCTATGGTGCAAACTTAACAGGACAAGTGCTATTTCGCTGGGATGGCTTTTTGTTAATAGTTAAACTGATACTGGTGATAACAGCATTATTATTGTTCATTTTAGGTGCAATAAAATATGACATTGTTCATTTTTTTGGTATCAGGCAGATTAAATATGGGAGTTCACATTCTGCTCTATCCAAAACTGGCGCTATAGATACATCAGGAATTCTTAGGATAACAAGACATCCTTGGTATTTGGCAGCAATAATCTTTATATGGACAGGTTATAGGGAGATGTATGTTTCAACGTTAATTGTTAATATGATCCTCACAGTCTATATAATGATAGGAACAGTTCTTGAAGAGCGGAAACTTATTATCGAGCATGGGGATAATTATCGCGATTATATCGCAAGGGTATCAATGCTATTCCCGTTTAAATGGATAGTCTTCAAATTATCACTAGATAGCAAAAAATATATGCATATGTAAAAAAGACTGCCATTGCAATATTAATAATAATAGCCGCCATAACAACTGTTATTAGTCCATATGACCAGGGGCTAATAGCGATATGTTGTATTTAGATAATAAATATTGTATTATTGCACTACAATGAATTGATGAATTTCTCCTATTATGCTTATTACCAGAGAAAGAAGGACCGGAAATGAAATCATTTACTACCTATAAAGTCTCTACGGAACATGCTGGCTTTACTCTCGAAGATTATCTAAAACAAATTCTGCAATACTCTGGCAGAAAGATTCAAAAATTAACCAGGAAAAAAGGCATACAATTAAACGGCAAAACTGTTTTTTTACAAAAAAAAATAAAAGCAGAAGACATTTTGCGCGTCTTGATTACTGAAGATACTACCTATGGAGTAGAGCCGGAAAAAGGATCTATCGAGATTTTATATGAAGACGATTATCTGCTCATCTTAAATAAACCGCCGCACCAACTAGTTCACCCTACGGGCCGTACAACCACTGGCACACTAGCCAATTATCTTGCCTATCAACGGCAACAAGGCGGCATAGTAACCACCGTTAGACCTATACATAGATTAGACAGGGAGACTTCTGGTTGTGTGATTTTTGCTAAAGATTCTCATAGTCAATTTATTCTGGAGCAGCAATTAAAAGAAAGAATACTAAAACGAACCTACTGGGCTGTAGTAAAAGGAATTGTCACTCCGCCATCTGCAACCATTGATGCTCCCATTGGTCTTCATCCAAGTTTGCCTAACAGGCGAGCTATCAGCGAAAAAGGTGAACAAGCCATTACCCATTATCAAACCATCCAAAACTTCTCTGATGCCTCACTGCTAGAATTAGCTCTAGATACGGGAAGAACTCATCAAATCCGTGTACATCTAGCACATATTGGATACCCCATTATCGGGGATGCCATGTATGGAGTGCGTTCTCCCATAATGGCACGACAAGCTTTGCATGCCTTTTCCGTAAGTTTTTTACATTTAAAAAGCAAACAAGAAATTATAGTTCAAGCACCTCTACCTGCAGACTTTGTACATACTATTGATTTTTATAAAGAAAACTTGACTTCGGTCAAGCCTCAGCTAAGATAGAAGTCTTAGTTGCCCTTGCTTTTTACTGGAAACTTATTTATGATGCTTGGGATGATTATATTTTTAAGCTACTTTCAGAAAGAAACAGGGATTAGTAATGTGAAATGAATAGCGGGGGATAGACAATTGAAAACAAGGCTGAAAAGTCAAATTGATTTTATAATTGAAGCAGATAAATTAAAACAGATATATCGGCAGAATATATTGCTAGACAAGTCCAGACAAGAGACTGATGCAGAACATTCATGGCATTTGGCCTTGATGGCAATAGTACTTTATGAACATGTGCCTCATGAGGATATTGATATTTTACGTGTTATTAAAATGGTCATAATTCACGACATTGTGGAGATTGATGCTGGCGATACTTATTGTTTTGATACAAAGGCCGTTTTAGACCAAAATTGTCGTGAGCAAAGAGCTGCGGAGAGATTGTTCGGTATGTTGCCGTCTAATCAGGAACAGGAATTTAAAGGATTATGGGAAGAGTTTGAAGAACAAGTCACTCCTGAAGCTCGTTTCGCTGGAGCACTCGACCGGTTACAGCCGTTATTATTGCATTGCAATACCGAAGGTGAGTCATGGAAGAGGCACGGTATAACAAGTGAAAAAGTAGTAGCGCGTAATAAACGTACTAAAGAAATTTCTGATAGTCTCGGAATGTTAGTCGACGAATTAATTAATGATGCCATTATGAAAGGGTATCTTCCTAAATAGTAATTTTTGTTAGGCAGTGATTATGGGGAAAAGACAAATGGAAAAAGGGATTGTGTTGAATAAGATTATTCATCACGGTCCCTTTTTCTCTAACGTGCAACACATTTTTTATTTTTAGGGATATGGGCTATAGTCATTATTGCAATTACGGCCACATCTGAATAACAGCAGGATAATAATCCAAAGTACATTATTAAAAACACAAAAGTTCATATTGAATCTCTCCTTATAGATGCGGGTATTATTATCTGTGTGTCGACCAATGAATCACACCGCAAGCAATGCGGCGACCAGATGCTCCCGCAGGTTGGGTGCGGTAATCATCAGGGTTTTCATGAATAACGATAGCTTTTCCAATGATGTCAGCGACTTCAAATTTATCTGTAAAGAAGTGCATCCGAGCATTACCGTGGTTGGAAAATAGAACTGGAAAATCACCAGCATGATTACCATGGGGCTGATTAGTAGGATTCCAATGACCGCCAGATTTCATGAAGGGATTATTGGGGTCGCCTGCTTGACAATTACCGTGTTCGTGGATATGGAAGCCATGAGGACCAACAGGTGGTTTATCCCCTTGCGCAGGCTGGTAGGGGGGGAGACCAGAAATATCAACGTTTACTTCCACTCCTTTCGGTACATCTCTAAAGATAACCATACCTGTGATTTCTGGAGCAACGGCGTCACCTTTTACATAGGCGACGGCTGTATTGGAACAATTCGGCCAACATACTTCAGCCATGGAACAATGCCAACATTGGCAGGAATCAGATAACATCTCACCCATATACTTGTTTATCTCTCCTTTCATTTAGTTAAAATCCGGGTAATGAGGAATAGGATATTCGCTTATTTTATAAGACTTTACAGTATGAAATCTTATAAAACTATTTCTTTGGTCGTTATTATTAGTATATGCTATGTGCGGTTTCAATGAGTTGTGCAGTTAGGGGCTTGCTGTACTACTTAGAAATAGGCATGTCATGAACTTATATGCAACCTGATTAGTCTGGTTATACATAATACAAAACATCGATGAATAGTGTCTAAAGCTTTTGTTTTATCGTATAAAAGTGTTTAATTATTTGACTGTAATGAGTTCAAAAATTAAACACTTTAATTATTTTATATAAAGTATTTAATGATAATGTTTCGGTGAAGGCACGAATAATGCCGAAATAAAGCAAAATGCAGAATATAAAAACTATTGGCACGATACTTGCAACTGTAATAAGAAGAACACCGATAGAAAGGTAACAGAAACTCAGAAAGTGAAAGGAGGGCTTAACAGTATCATTTCGAGAAATTGAGATCTGGTACTTTAAGCATTGCCGTTGACGTGATTATATGCTGCGGTTTTGCATGTAAGGTGTTTTGCTCTTGAAATAGAGATAAAGTACAATGATTAACTTCAATAGCAAGAGGCTACAATTAAAAAATCTATATCAAAATAAAAAACGGAGGGATTATTATGTCAAACAAACTAACTGCATTAGAAAATGCGCAGATTCAATTGGCGGAAGTTGCGAAAATAATGAACTTGGAGCCACATGTGCACGAGTTCTTGAAAGAACCAATGCGTCAACTGACAGTTAAATTCTCGGTAAAAATGGATGATGGGTCAACCAAAATTATTCAGGGGTACCGGTTTCAGCACAACTGGTCGACAGGGCCGCTTCGTGGGGGTACTAGGTTCCATAAGGACGAAACTGCTGATGATGTTAAAGCGCTTGCAATGTGGATGACAATCAAGAATGCCTGTAATGAAATACCTAATGGTGGCGCTAAAGGCGGTATAGCTATTGATCCTGCTACTTTGTCTACAGGTGAACTAGAACGGGTATGTCGGGCTTATGTCCGCGCTATTGCTCCAATCATCGGGCCGTGGAACGATTTCCCTGGAGCTGATATTGGGACCGATAATCGTACAATGAGCTGGATGTTGGACGAATGGGAAGCAATGAATTTGCGCAATGAACCTGCTGGAATTAGTGGTAAGGCGCTGACATTGGGGGGATCCGAAGGACGCGCATTGGCGACCAGTCGTGGATTATTGTTCGCCACCAGAGAAGTGGCAAGCGTATTAGGACTGGAGATGAAAAATCTTACCGCTGCAGTTCAGGGTTTCGGCAAGGTAGGCTGGAACCTGGCCAGATTGTATGAACTTGATGGTGTTAAGGTAATTGCGGTCAGTGACGTCAACGGTGCTCTTTACAATCCAGCTGGGATAGATATGCTCGACGTATTCGCGTATTCACAGCATGCAAAAACCATAGTTGGCTATCCTAAAGCAACAGCAATGACTAATGAAGAAATCTTGGAAGTGGAATGTGATATTTTAGCTCCTTGTGCAGTTCAGAATGTTATTACTGAAGAAAATGCTCCGCGTATAAAGGCTAAAATGGTAATCGAAGGCGCTAATGGACCGACTACCCCAGGAGCAGAAAAGATACTATTGGAGAGAGGAATATTTGATGCGCCAGATGTTTTCGCCAATTCGGGTGGCACACAGGTAGCGCATTTTGAGCGAGTGCAAAATCTTCATGATAATCATTGGACAGAAGAAGAAGTCAATGACAAGCTTGAGGGTATTTTCAAAAAGGTATTCCAAGAAATTTATAAGGTACATAAGGAAAAACATATTACTGTGCGGATGGCTTGCTGGGTCAAAGCCCTCACCCGAGTAGTCGATTCCATGAAGTACAGGGGCTGGGTGTAAGTTTTAAACACAGTAGTAGAGATGACAGGATTCAATCTGTCATCTCTGCTATATCACTTCAATAGGCGGTAGCAGAGAGCCTCCTTGAAGAAGATATCTATATACGTTACTGATGACACATGCAGAGAAATTAATGCTTAAAAAAATAATTGGAATTTATTAATTTTATGGAGGCGATACTATGGAGATTTCCACCATACATCTAGTTAGTATTCTGTGTACCATTTTAGCATCGATTAGCTTAGCTATCTACTCGGCGCGAGGTATCAAATCGGCTGATGGTTTTAGTTTGGCCGGACGCGCGGCTTCAGCACCACTGGTTGCTGGCGGTATCGCCGGTGTTATTATTGGGGGCGGGGCTACTGTGGGAACAGCACAGTTGGCATTCCAAGTGGGGTTATCCGCTTGGGCGTATGCGCTGGGAGCGGGGTTAGCTTTCCTTGTAATGGGGTTGTTTTATGCACGCCCGTTACGTACTACAGGTCTGGAGACTGTTCCACAGTTCTTTAATCTTCATTACGGAAAATGGGCCGGTGTTATGGTTAGCGTTGCTGCAATGTTAAGTATGCTGATTTCTCAAGTACCTGGTACTATAGCTGCCATTCAGATAATAATGCAAGTATTGGGTATTACTCCGGAAGTGGCAACTGTCTTATTTACTATCCTTGTTATCGCGACTGTTTTTTTCAGCG
>Ga0316613_10001725_pt1 | contig 14696 bp, 10 predicted proteins | sample OWC_soil_day10_C_2_FD_207647 | JGI IMG/M metagenome (GOLD analysis project Ga0316613, IMG submission 207647) | Wetland soil microbial communities from Old Woman Creek delta, Ohio, United States - OWC_soil_day10_CT_b | ecosystem: Environmental > Terrestrial > Soil > Wetlands | place: USA: Ohio...
GGCCACCCCGTTTATGCTCACGGCGGGCGATATCGGTCCAAGTCATCGGATCCTCCATTTGTCTCGACAACAAACGAGAATCACAACCGACTGATATCGCTCAACATCTTTTTAGGCGGGCTCTAAGATGGGACGGTACGGAATAGGAAAGGCGGCGTCCCTGATACCCTCCGAGATGCGACGTTTGCGTCAACCCGAAGAGAAGAATGCCGCGGCGAGTAGGACAGCGGACATTCGATTGTTAGCTCGGTTTTGGTAGAACACCAATTAACTCGGGCATTCGCGCTCTATAAGTAAATTCCCGCGTGCAGCGATTCGGAGAGCCGTGGACTATCGGTTGGATTGGGACGTTTGTGCATAACGTGCAACGAGGCATTGCCTATTGGCCAATGTCGTACTGGTTGTGGACGGCGGCTTCCAGTAGCTATCTTCCTGCGACGCAACGCCAACGCTTCTACGCTGCGGCAACATACTCTGGCGTGCCGAAAGGGACGCGGGGAGATTCTGATGACAATAACCCAAGAAGAACTCCTCTTCGCCTGGGGAGATCCCTACACCAACCGAGTTGTGGAGCGGCTTCATCGGTTCTCCTTCATACCCAACGAACTGCTGGAGCGGCTTGCGGACACCGCGCTGCCCGAAAACTGGGGCAATCATCTCCATGTCCTAAAGAAATACCTTGCAGTTCAGATCGCTTGGAGCATTGAGCAGGGGCAGTTCACGCAGGGTGACAGCCAGTTTTATGTGACTGCCGGACACCTGCAGACACGATACGGCACCCCGATTTATTTGGCATTCGCCCGCAATCGGAATCCCAATCGTGAGCCTTTCTATCTTGTGGCGGTAGAATCGAACATGTCGGCACCAACTCTGCCGGTTCCTCCTGAAATACCTTCGCCGACCGACATCCCACTGGGTGTCGAAATCGTTATGATGCACGATCACATCCTCGACGATAACGCTGAACGCGTGCCGTTCCTCCAGAATACTCCGCGCGTCGCTCAAATGTGCGCCGTCTCGGGTGCGATACAGTGGTCGCTCAATCGAAGACTGCATCTTCCTTACTGGTATTACGGGCGCATGAGTTATGTTGTGCCGCTCTACCTTAGTAGCCGTGAAGATATCACTCTGGCACCTGACTTGATCGCGCCGATTCAGGTCAACCCACAGAGCCTGCTGGTCCGCACAGTCCTAAAACCCGTGATGCCGTTCGGCAATGCTCGCGTCGCGGTTCAGCGACACGATCAGCTGCCACATTGGATGCTGCAGGCCTGGAAGGAACATGCGGCGACAGCCACTGAGGCCGAGATCGAGAATCCTGAAGAGACTTCTGCTGCTGTGTCATTGACCGCCTCTAGGTCAGCGCCAGTTGCACCTGTCACTCGACCACAGGCTCCTGTTCGACGCTGAGTCCGATCGTCCCCCTTTCCTTCGCAAGTGATCTTTGATGCTTTGTCGAAGTTCTTGGGTAATTTTCATTGGCGGTCATTCTTCTCACCTTATGGCTGTTTCCACCCAGAAGGCGCTCCATGTCGGCCCTGCCACCATTTGCTTAAGCGATGAAAAGTTTCTTCGAGGTCGATACTCAAGCCATGGAAACTTAGCTTGAACGTCAATAACTTATTTCGGGAAGGCTCAGCTATTGACTCGTGTCCCTCATGAGGTGCAGCCGCAGTCATGGCCGCTTCATTTGCATCCTGAAAGCGAATATTGACGCTGGCAGTCCGCATTCTCTCGGCAACATCAACGCCATGGGCTGTAATAGACGCGTCACCGATGATGAAGCCAGCCTCATCGCGAGGACGCGGCCGCCTGAAATCAGGTCGGCATCGGTGATGCTGACGAGCAATTCCCGCGATTGTCGAGTCTGTGACAGCCTCAGTGCCGCTGAAAATCACATTCGAGACCGGAACACTGTCTTCATTCGAATGACGCAGGCGGTAGCAATGCATGATCGCAGCCAGCCCCTCAATTCGCGATCGTCCATTGCCCCTCCTAGCCCGACTGTGCAGTGAGATCCTGTAGGATGACCCCTCCGGTATTCCGACGATCCTCGTCTCGCTTCTGAGTTTCTGGGCGCTTCTCGTCTGTCTGGAAGAGCAACGCAATATCGCTCGCGAATGTAATCGGCAGCCCAGCCTCCTGAAGCCGCTCCAGGTGCTCGACAATCACCTGCGCTCTCCCTTTTTTGCCTTCAGCTCTCTTGTCAGAGAATGCTGGCGGAGCATCGCGCCACCCATATTCTCTCTTTTCCCGGGACAGGGATCCTTCGGCAAGCTTCATGGCCTTGTCGTAAGTCAGGCGCAAAGGCAGGTCCAAGTATTTGCCGCTGGCGCTCTTTACAGCTTCGTGTGCTTCTTTGCCGAACCGTTGTGCGAATGCTCCAACGAAGGCCCTCCGCCCGTCCTCGTTGAGCTCTACGGACGCTTGCATAATATCGGTGACGGCATCCGAAAAGAAACAGGACGCCAGCACGCCTTCGAGAGCCCACCGACGCAGGATACCGTCGTGGCGTACGTCCAAAGCGATTCTTTTCAACACACCGAATGCGCCCGGCTCGTCCCTGAAATTTTGGGATAGTTGCATCACAGCATTTCGGCCGACATGGCCGGACACACCGTCGGACGCGAACAGGTGCATCAGGAAGTCGTGGTACTCCCGCTTTCCTGCAAGCGCTCGTCCCATGAATGGAACCATCGCCGCCCTCGAATCCGGCACCGTCATGAGGGAGAAGACAGCACGAACCAAAGCCGCTTTTTCCAGCGTGACGGGGCCACTCTTGCGGAGCTGGTCGTCTGTCCATAAGGCCGCGTCGGACCAATACATGCTCGCTCGTCTGTTAACCTCAGGCCGGAGCTCGGGATGCCGAAGCAGTAGCGCTCGCCGTTCTGCACGCAAAGCAAACAGTGATCCTTCGACATCCGCCCCATCTATGAGCGGGTCGTCGTCCATTTTGACGCCGATGCCGTGGGCACCACGCAAATCGGCTCCGGTAAAGTCCCATCCCCGGATATCGCTTTCGGAGAAATCGACTCCTGTGAGGTCTGCATACCGAAAGTCTCGCTTGGGATCGAACGCGAGTCTTCGGGCCAATTTGGTGATGTTGGTGGTTCCGTCGGTAAATGCTTGATCGGCGGCTCCGAAGAAACCGGCATCAAAATGGTCCTGCAGGAACCCTTCAGGCATCTCCGTCTCCCACCTCCGAGGACGCTAGGACAACCGTACCGGAATAGAGGGCTGGTTCTTTAGTCAGGGTCTTGGCAGCCAAGATGCCAAAGAGCTTTTTCTGATTCCGCGATAGGCAGTTGAGCCAGCCGCCTTTGAAGTCCAGATCTCGTTGATAAACCGAGAGTTGAGAGTGTGCCGTCCGTCGGTTAGAGGCCGTATCCGCTTCTAGTTCAAGGAGAACGCGGCCACCAATGAGAGGCCGATTAAGAGGCTTACGCTCTTTGCCATTTTCTGATGGCTCACAGAGCTCCCACATCTCGCTGCCCCGATATTTCACGGCGGGCAACGAGCGTTCTTGGGTAAACTCACGTTCGGCTGAATACGCCCCCTTTGCGCTGCCAGCCAATGTCGGCTTGATCGGCACCCCGTCAGCCACCGCGAGATCAAGTTCCGCACCGACGGTACCTTCTACGCCGACACTGGTTTTGACGGTCTTTTTCTCTTTAGCGACCACGAGGCCGTCGTCATTACCGAGCTCACTGCCTAGACACGTCGTCATGCCCTCTGGCTTTACCTTGAGGAAGGCCCGTGTTGCCACGACGGTGAATCGATGTTCGCCTTCCTCGTCTTGTACTTCCCCTGGCCCAAAGACCACAGTTGCCTTAAGGGCATGGTCCGCCGTCTCACCCGCCATTAGTCGCGTGGAGATGTTGGCGAGATCGACTACGGGATTGCGGTCCGGCATGCATCTCTCCGTTTTTGGATTATCCCCTTTGGCCGGCCTGGGCACTGTCAGGCGCCCAGGTCAGGTTCGTGTTCGTAGCTCCAGACCTCAACGGCTTCATGGTAGCCGAGCGGTCTTGGTCACTTCGTCCCGTATGGGGACTGGTTCGTCGGTTTGAGGGAGATCCCTTCCGTAGACGCCTTCGTCGCAACAGCGTCTGGCGTTCGTCCAAGTTTGAGGCCTATCACTCGCGTGGGGGTGTTTCCCTTTGCGAGCTCGCCTAGTTGCTTCACTTCTCCAGGCGTCCAGGATTTGCCCGAGTTCCTTGTCGAGTTCGTCATTTATGATGACTCCGAATGCCAAGGTTCCGCTCGACTCCCCGACCTTCGTCATCCATATTCCGCGTGTCACCGTCGGACAGAGACTTGATCTGCGTTCGTCGCCCGTAAGTGCCTTGGCTGGTACTTCACGGGTTCAAAGGCTGGTGCTTTGCGCTCCAGCCTTTTTCTTATCGGTTGTGACTCACTTGCCCTCTTCGCGAGGCCACATTCATCCCAACCTGGTTGTTCGATTTCCATTCGTCACATCCTTGACGACGGTCCCCTTTTGTTCCCGCAAGGATTTCCGGACACCGCGAGGGTGCCCGGCTCCCGTTTCCCGGGGCGCGGCTGAAAATTCCGCGCCCCAAAAATCCTTTGTTTTCAAAGCTCCGGTTCAGAACAAAGGCTTGTTTTTCCAGAACTTTGAGTATCCCAACAACACGCCTCTTCCCGCGGGGCAACCCAACGGTTGAACCCAAAGTATCGCACTTCCGGCAACTACCACCGAACGGTTCGGCGAAGCGCTCCCATTGCTTCCCCTCCCCCTGGCACCCGGGCGCTCCGAAGAGCGTCCAGGTCCTAAAGTGCCGGCTCTCACCGCTGTGACATCTATAAGCGCCGAAAATGTCATCTATAGCGACGTTTAGGCCAGATACCGTGACGTTTCACATTGAAGAATGAAGGACTTAGCGTCTCAGCTGCAACCACTGGTCGAGCCGCAGGTGTCGCACTTCAGACAGGTGCCGTTACGCACCATGGTGAAGTTGCCGCACTCCGAGCAGGATTCACCTTCGTAGCCCTTCATGCGGGCGTGGGCGACGCGCGTTGCGTAGTCGGGCTGGGCCTGTGTGGCACCAACCGTCGACGGTGCCGGTGCTTCCTCGGCGTCGCGGCGGAAGGCGGTGGCGGCCGAGCCGCCGACGCCGGTCACCGCCGCGCCGGCCCGCGCCGACGCGAAGGCCGAGACGTTGGTACCGGTTGCCCCGGCACCGGCCGAGCCCTTCGGGTCGGGCGTCGCGGAAACGAGCTTCAGCTGCTTGCCACGCACCAGGCCCTTGGAGACTACGGCATCGCCACCACGGCCGCTGGTATCCCTGCCCTCGCCGCCGGTCGGCTTCAGATCGTCCGGCACCACGTGTGCCAGCTCATAGCGACCCAGGTAGGAAACGGCGAGTTCACGGAACACGTAGTCGAGGATCGACGTGGCGTTCTTGATCATCTCGTTGCCCTGCACCATGCCCGCCGGTTCGAAGCGGGTGAAGGTGAAGGCATCGACGTATTCCTCGAGCGGCACGCCCCACTGCAGGCCGAGCGACACCGAGATGGCGAAGTTGTTGAGGAGAGCCCGGAGCGCCGAGCCTTCCTTGTTCATGTCGATGAAGATCTCGCCGAGGCGGCCGTCATCATATTCGCCGGTGCGCAGGAACAGCGTGTGACCGCCGATCTTGGCCTTCTGCGTGTAGCCCTTGCGGCGGGTCGGCAGCTTCTCCTGCTCGCGGTCGCGCACGTGCTTTTCGACGATGCGCTCGACGATCTTTTCGGAGATCAGCGCGGCGCGTGCCGCGGCCGGCAGGGACGCCAGCAATTCAGCCGCGTCCTCGGCCTCGTCGTCGTCATCGGCGAGAAGCTGCGAGTTCAGTGGCTGGCTGAGCTTGGAACCATCGCGATAGAGCGCGTTGGCCTTGAGGGCCAGCCGCCAAGACAGCATGTAGGCTTCCTTGCAATCCTCGACGGTGGCGTCGTTCGCCATGTTGATGGTCTTGGAGATGGCACCGGAGATGAACGGCTGCGCCGCCGCCATCATGCGGATGTGGCTCTCGACCGACAGGAAGCGCTTGCCGATGCGGCCGCAAGCGTTGGCGCAATCGAACACCGGCAGATGCTCGGCCTTGAGGTGCGGTGCGCCTTCCAGCGTCATGGCGCCACAGACATGGGTGTTGGCGGCCTCGATGTCGGCCTTGGAGAAGCCCATGTGGGCAAGCAGCTCGAAGGACGGATCGTTCATCTGGGCATCGCTGACGCCGAGCTTCTTCATCTCGTCGTCGCCGAGCGTCCAGCGATTGAATACGAACTTGATGTCGAAGGCGCTCTTGAGGCTCCCCTTCACCTTGTCGATGGCGGTATCCGACATGCCCTTGGCCCGAAGCGAGCCGGGGTTGACGGCGGGAGCCTGATCGATGGAGGCGTGGCCGACGGCGTAGGCCTCGATCTCGGCAATCTGGCTTTCCGTGTAGCCGAGCGTGCGCAGCGCATCCGGCACGGCACGGTTGATGATCTTGAAGTAGCCGCCGCCGGCCAGCTTCTTGAATTTCACCAGGGCGAAGTCGGGCTCGATACCGGTGGTATCGCAGTCCATGACGAGGCCGATGGTGCCGGTCGGCGCGATCACCGAAACCTGGGCATTGCGATAGCCGTGCTTCTCGCCGAGGGCGAGCGCCGCGTCCCAGGAGGCGACAGCGGCGTCGAGCAGCGGCTTGTCCTTGATCGAGGCATGGTCGAGCGGCACCGGCAGCGTACTGAGCTTCTCGTAGCCCGTCGCCTTGCCGTGAGCGGCGAGGCGGTGGTTGCGGATGACGCGCAGCATGTCCTGAGCGTTCTTCTTGTAGCCGGAGAAGGCCCCAAGCTCCTTGGCCATCTCGGCCGAGGTGGCGTAGGCGACGCCGGTCATCACCGCCGAAATGGCGCCACAGATGGCACGGCCCTCGGCGCTGTCGTAGGGGATGCCCGACGACATCAGGAGGCCGCCGATGTTGGCGTAGCCGAGGCCGAGGGTACGAAATTCATAGGAGAGCTGGGCAATCTGGCGCGAGGGGAACTGCGCCATGGTCACCGAGGTCTCGAGCACCACCGTCCACAGGCGGCAGACGTGCTTGAAGCCCTCGACGTCGAAGCTCTTGTCGGCGTTGAGAAACGGCAACAGGTTGACGGAGGCGAGATTGCAGGCCGTGTCGTCGAGGAACATGTATTCCGAGCACGGATTGGAGGCGCGAATCTCACCCGACTGCGGGCAGGTGTGCCAGTCATTGATGGTGGTGTGGTACTGGATGCCCGGATCGGCCGACGCCCAGGCGGCATAGCCGATCTTTTCCCACAGATCCGACGCTTCGAGCGTCTTGACGACGCGGCCGTCCTTGCGGGCGGTCAGGTTCCATTTGCCGCCGGTCTCGACCGACCGCAGGAAGGCGTCGGTGACACGCACCGAGTTATTGGAGTTCTGGCCGGCGACGGTGAGATAGGCCTCGGAATCCCAATCGGTGTCGTAGACGGGGAATTCGAGCGAGGTATAGCCCTGCTTGGCGAACTGGATGACGCGGCGGATATAGTTTTCCGGCACCATCGCCCGCTTGGCGGCACGCAACTCACGCTTCAGGGCGTGGTTTTTCAGCGGGTCGAAACGATCGTCGCCGGTTGCCTCCTCGGCGGTGATCGCCGCCATGATGGCAGTGAGGTGCTTGGAGCAGATCTTGGAGCCGGTGACCAGCGCCGCGACCTTCTGCTCTTCCTTGACCTTCCAGTTGATGTACTGCTCGATATCGGGATGGTCGATATCGACCACCACCATCTTGGCGGCGCGGCGCGTCGTGCCACCCGACTTGATGGCGCCGGCGGCGCGGTCGCCGATCTTCAGGAAGCTCATCAGGCCGGACGACTTGCCGCCACCCGCCAGCTTCTCGCCTTCACCACGCAGCTTGGAGAAGTTGGAGCCGGTGCCGGAGCCGTACTTGAACAGGCGCGCCTCGCGGACCCACAGGTCCATGATGCCGCTTTCGTTGACGAGATCGTCTTCGACCGACTGGATGAAGCAGGCATGCGGCTGCGGATGCTCATAGGCGGTAGCCGAGCGGACGAGCTTGCCGGTCTTGAAGTCGACGTAATAATGGCCCTGGCTCGGACCATCGATGCCATAGGCCCAGTGGAGGCCGGTGTTGAACCACTGCGGCGAGTTGGGGGCGACGCGCTGGGTGGCCAACATGTAGCGGAGTTCGTCATGGAAGGCATGGGCCGCCTCTTCCGACGAGAAGTGTCCAGCCTTCCAGCCCCAGTAGGTCCAGGTGCCGGCCAGGCGGTCGAATACCTGCCGCGCGTCGGTCTCGCCGACAATGCGTTCGGCATCCGGCAGTTTGGCAAGAGCCTCTTCATCGGGCACGGAGCGCCACAGCCACGAGGGAACGGCATTCTCCTCGACGCGCTTCAGCACGGCCGGCACGCCGGCCTTGCGGAAATACTTCTGGGCGAGGATATCGCTCGCCACCTGGCTCCAGGCGGCCGGCACGTGGATATCGGCAGCGCGGAAGACGACGGACCCATCGGGATTGCGGATCTCGCTGACCGCCACGCGGAATTCAATTCCGTCGTATGGCGAGTGCCCTTCCTTGGTAAAGCGCCGCTCGAACAACATTGTTTAGCCCCTTGAAATGTGCCGGAAACACGCCGCGTGGGCGCGCCCGGTTGATCGTATTTGGTCCATTTTACGTCCGTGGGCACCATTTGCCGAATGGGCAGAATTCCGGCCATTCGCCGGCTCCGCACTTCATCTAGTGTCCATGACCTTTAACTGGCCCCTACATGTAGGGTTCCGCCGATTCCGTAAATTAAGTGTTAATGCGTTTTCCCCAAACTTCGGAAGCTTTCAACAGCCTTCGCCGGTCTGTCCGGATTTCCCGCCACGATGAAGAATTTCGTCTTGACGGAACTTTGCCGGCAACCGATTCGCCGCGCCCTTGGACGCTTGCCCTGATGCCAACCAACTCGGAGAAAGACGCCGCGACCTGTGGTCCCCCCTAAAGACAGAAGGGACTCACCGGCAACTGAGGAAATGCTAGACCACTCTCGCCGTCATGACAACATCATGTAGCGCATAAGTGATCCCTACATACTACATATAGAAAATGCCTATTTTCCTACGCTTCGAACGAAAGGATTTAGAGGGCCTAAACCATATCGATTCAACGGTTCTTGAGGCTTTTGTGGTCTGCTTGGCGTCGTTGCCAACAAAGGCGCGCCCATCCTGAGAATGCGCGTCGCTGCACACAAGTTCTGGAGCCGACGAGCCATGCCGCATCACGCCACCTATGCCGTTCCCAACGAGCAGCTGGATGTCGTGGTCATCGACGACTCCAAGACCATGCAGGGCATCATCCGCTCGATGCTGAATGCCATGAAAGTGCGGCGCATCCGGCTGTTCGACAGCACGGAGGCCGCTCTGCACGCCATGCTGAACGAGCCACCCAACCTCATCATCTGCGAATGGCGGGCCGGCCTCGTCAGCGGGCACCAGTTGTTGCACATGGTGCGGGCTCGCTTCATGGAACCGCTCTGCTACGTTCCGGTCATCATTCTGACCGCGACGCCGACGCGCGCCATCATCGACAAAGCCATGTCGGCCGGCGCCAACCTTATCGTCGTCAAGCCGATTTCGCCGGCGGTGTTGCAGGAACGCATTGCCTGGCTGCAACGCGACCAGCGCGAACTGGTTCTCGGCCCGCGCGGCTCCTTTGAGATCGCGGGGGTGCGGGAGTCCATGCTGGCTCAGCGGGAGCGCGCCGCCGCCGTTCGCAAGGCAGCGGCGACCAAGCCGGTCCGCAAGCCGGAAGACGCCCCTCCTCCACCCGTCGTCCAGGAAGCGCCAAGCAACGGCAACATGGCCGCCGACCAGTGGCAGGCGTTTCTCCGCACCAAAGAACAACTCGAACGCAAGGCTGGCCTCAAGCCCGACGATGCCGCGCCGGTTGAGAAACCGGCGGCCAAGCCAGCATGGCCAGCGCTCCGCCGGGGCTGAGCCTCGCTTCGCAAAAAAGCCCGGAGCATGTTCCCGTCGCGCGGAATCATCGTGTCGTTCCAGAGTCGATGGCTCTGGACAAGACCCTGTCGCCTCGCCATAGTCCGCGCAACTACGTGGATGGCGAGGCCGTTGGTCGCGCCGGTACGATGGGTCCGGAAATTATGACCTTCAAACAACTGCTGATCGAAGTTTTCACCTGGTGGAACGGGCAAACCCTGGGAACCCGCTTCTACACGTGGCGGAAGGGCCAGCGCGTCGGTGAAGACGAACTGGGCAATGTCTACTACCAAACGAAAGATGGCGCCCGACGCTGGGTCATCTACAAGGGTGAAGCCGACGCCTCGAAGATTTCCGCCAGTTGGCACGGCTGGATGCATCATCGCGTCAACGAGTCGCCAACCAACGAGCACTATCGGCCGCGCGATTGGCAGAAGCCGCATCAGCCCAACCTCACCGGTACGGCGGCTGCCTACCGCCCCAAGGGATCGCTCGCCTCCAGCGAGGGGCGTCCCGTCGTGACGGGCGACTATGACGCCTGGACACCCGGTTCCTGATTTGGAATCGTGGCGGGATTTCTCACCGGAAGATCACGGGACGGACCGCTCCGTCCCGTTTTTCATTGGACGGCGGAAAAGTCCATTGGGGGTTGCCGGCGCTGTTGGACTCCCCGGATGAAGCGGATAAGGTCGCGATTCAAAGAGGTTAGTACATTGGCTCGCCAAGACGAGCGATGAACGGAGGAAATGTTCGGATGTCTCCACGCTCGATCATCATCGACACAGATCCCGGCCAGGACGACGCCGTCGCCTTCATGCTGGCGCTCGCCTTTCCGGAGGCGATCGAAGTGCTGGGCATTACGACAGTGGCCGGCAACGTCGGTCTTTCCAAGACCTCGACCAATGCGCTGAAGCTCCTGGAGCTCATCGATCGCACCGATGTCCCGGTCTATGCCGGCGCGTCGGCGCCGTTCGCTGTCAAGCTCGAGACCGCCGAGTATGTCCACGGCGAGACCGGCCTCAACGGCTGGACCTTCCCCGATCCGGTGACGCCTCTTCGCCCGGAGTTCGCGCCGGACTTCATTGTCGAGACGATCATGAGTCGGCCGGAAAAGTCGGTGACGCTGGTGCCGCTCGGCCCGCTCACCAATGTCGCGCTGGCGATCGCCCGCGAGCCGCGCATCGCTACCCGCCTCGACAAGATCGTGCTGATGGGCGGCGCCAACATCGAGGGCGGCAACTCGACCCCGGCTGCCGAGTTCAACATCTGGGTCGACCCGCATGCCGCCCAGCGAGTGTTCCGTTCGGGCGCCGAAATCGTGGTGATGTCGCTCGACGTTACCCATCAGGCTTTGATCCGCAAGGCCTGGCTTGCCGACCTCGGCGCGCTGAAGCACCGGGCATCCGAGGCTTTTGTGGGCCTCCTGTCATTCTACGAGCGATTCGACGAGCAGAAATACGGCTCGGACGGCGGCCCGCTGCATGATCCGACCACCATTGCCTATCTGTTGAAGCCCGATCTGTTCGAGGGCAAATTCGTCAACGTCGAGATCGAAACCACACCGGGCCTGTGCTTCGGCCAGACGGTAGTCGACCGTTGGGCGGTGACGGGGCGCGATAAGAACGCCACCTGGATCACCAAAATAGACGCCGATGGTTTCTTCGAGCTGATTCTGGAAGCATTCCGACATCTGCCCTGATAAGGGGATGCCCAGAGCTTGCCGTATTTGGCGTGTTGGGTGCCGCAAAGGCACGCGCCGCGCCAAGCCAGAGCCACGCCAGTCAGATGCAATCCATGACGTTCAAGATCATCTTCCCGCTTGCGGCCCTCGGCCTGATGACCGCTCTCGCCGGCCCGGCGGCAGCCGAGAAGATCGCCAATAAGGTGGCCGTCTTCACCGGGCTCGACAAGATCACCGGCCGAACCATTGATTTCGACGTCTATGTCGACGAGACCGTGCGCTTCGGAACGCTGCGCGTCACGCCCAAGGTCTGTTATAGCCGCCCGGCCACAGAGGCGGCTGAGACCGATGGTTTCGTCGATGTGGAGGAGATCACCCTTGATAACGAGATCAAGCGCATCTTCTCCGGCTGGATGTTCGCGGCAAGTCCCGGTCTCAACGCGGTCGAACACCCGGTCTACGATGTCTGGCTGATCGGCTGCCGCATGGACAGCGACATTCCGCCACCGGTCGCCAGCAGCGCGGATGTGCGCGTCGCGGTCTCGAACCAAACCACTGCCGGCGCCGGCAGTGTCGACGATGGCGCGCCGGTCGTGCTCACCTTCATCAGCGGCATTCCGATTCCGCCGGACAAGCCCGCGGTTCCCAGCATGATGATGGAAGACGCACCGGCGGAGGCCCCGACCGAGGCCCCGGCTGGAGATGGCACCAACGGCCAAATCCTCGACTGATCCGTCATCTTAGCCGAATTGGTTTTCATTCATAAGTTTCAACCGATTGCAGCCCTTTTAGAAGGTGCCGCATGAAGTCGGCTAGGCCTGCTCGTCGGGCTCCTGTGCCGACAGCCAACGAAGAGCTTCCGCGCCGGTGATGAGCGACGGCAGCGCGTGGAAATCCCCTTGCGTGCTGAGCGCAGCCGACAGCCGCTGCCCATAGATGCGCTTTGGAATCTCGGTCGTGCCGAAGCGGGCGAGATGATCGGTGACGAACTGCGTATCGAGCAATCGGTAGCCGCCAGCCCTGAGGCGCGCCACGAGGTGGACCAATGCCACCTTGGAGGCGTCGGTCACCGTTGAAAACATGCTCTCGCCGAAGAAGGCGCCGCCGATCGACACGCCATAAAGGCCGCCGACCAGCTTGCCGTTCTTCCAGCTCTCGACGGTGTGGCAATGCCCCCGCCGGAACAGCTCACCGTAGAGCTTGCGGATGGTGGCGTTGATCCAGGTCTTTTCGCGTCCCGGAGCCGGCGCAGCGCAGCCATCGACCACACCATAGAAGTCGGCGTCGACCCGCACCTCGAAGCCGTCCTTGCGCACCGTACGGGCCAGGCGGCGGGGGACGCGGAAATCATCGAGCGGAATGACGCCGCGCCATTCCGGCTCGATCCAGAACAGGTTGGGATCGTCGGCGCTCTCGGCCATTGGGAACATGCCGACCGCATAGGCCTTGAGCAGGATATCCGCCGTCAAGGTGGGAACGCTCGATGTCCGATCCGCCATGTCCGCGTGTTCCTCCATCGCCAAAACCGGCTGCGATTTCGACGAATTTACCTAGTGCGTTTATAAACAGTTTGGTCAGTTGTATAACTTAGTCTATCGCCTAGTGCATCAGCGGCACAGCGGGGACGAGATGGGTGCGTTGACAGGATATGAAATCGCAGTCCTCTCCGATACCGCCACCATTCCAGCTCTGATTGCCACTCCCGGCTTCGAGCGGACTCCCTTTCAATCGCCCAGTTGGCTCGAAGCCTGGTTCGCTGTCTTTCAGCCCGCCGGCATGAAATGCTGGGTTGGCGTCATCCGCAAGTCGGACGGCGGCCAGCCCTTGTTCCTGCTGCCGCTGGTGCGCGAACGGCGCCATGGCGTCACCGTGCTGACGCTGCCCGATCGGGGCGTCAGCGATTATCATTCTGCCTTCGTCAGCCCGGAGTTCGCGCCGGCCCCCGAGACAATGAACCGCCTCTGGGACGCGCTCGTGGCAATGCTGCCACCGGCCGACATGCTTTCGATCGAGCGTGTACTGCCGGAAACGGCAGAGCGGATGCGCCTAGCCCATCGCATGCGCCCTTCGAACATCACGGCCCGCAGGCTGCCGATCGATAGTGATTTCTCTCAGCTCCGCGATCGTCGTTTCGACCCCTCCACTGCCCGTCGACTGATCAAGAACCGCCGAAAGCTGGAGAACAAGGGACGCCTGACTTTCGATTTTGTGACCGGGGCGGAGGCTCTCGCTGATCTGGAGGAACTGCTCGACTGGCGCCAGCAACGCTTTTGCGATGTCAACGACGGCGGAGACGCGGCCAACCAACGGACCTTTTACCGCAGATTGGTCGAGGAGGGATCGCTGGCACGGGTGGGCCGGCTGCGTCTCGACGACCAACTGATAGGTGGCTGCCTCGGCCTTGTCGAAGGCGGGCGCATCCTGGTTCTGATGATCGCTTACAACAAGAGCTTTGCCAATTGGGCACCAGGCCTGTTGACGTTCGAGAGCTGCATCGCCTCAGCCGCCGAACTTGGGCTTACCGTCTTCGACCTGACGATCGGCGCCGAATCCTACAAGCAGTTGCTCGGAGCCGACACCACCGCCCTTCTCGAACTTCGCCAACCGCTGACGTTCAGCGGCCGCCTGGTGCTCGCCCTTCTCGATCTCAAGCCGAAGGTCAGATGCGCCGCTGAAAGGCTGGGGCTCCTTGGTTTCATCCAGCGCCTGCGGCGCAAGGCGGCGGCGAAAAGCTGAGTGTAACCCGAAAGAAATCTCCTGCCCAAAACAAGGGCTTGAGGTAAATCTCCGATCCAGTCGCACCGTACACGACAGTTAGGGTGAGAGCGGGATGAAGGGGTAAGATTGAAGATTCTTCGCCAAAAGGATCTTCAGAGATGACCGCCGTTCAAACCGCCCTCATGATGACGCTATCGGCGCACTTTGCGTTGAGCAAGAGCCGGCTTTTGAGCCTTGCCGCTCTGATTGCGGGACTTGCTCAGTCGCGCACGGTAAACCTGTCGCATCTTGCTATCCATCTGCCTG
>Ga0316613_10001726_pt1 | contig 14690 bp, 10 predicted proteins | sample OWC_soil_day10_C_2_FD_207647 | JGI IMG/M metagenome (GOLD analysis project Ga0316613, IMG submission 207647) | Wetland soil microbial communities from Old Woman Creek delta, Ohio, United States - OWC_soil_day10_CT_b | ecosystem: Environmental > Terrestrial > Soil > Wetlands | place: USA: Ohio...
GGCGACAAGTTTTCCGAGTACTTCGATGCCAACACCTATCTACTGATCACGAAGGCGCTTGATTATTTCGACCCGGCGGCGGCGCATGATGGCGACCTGACCAGGGCACTGGCCGGCACGAAGGCCAAATTCCTGCTGGCCTCGTTCACCACCGACTGGCGCTTTTCGCCCGAGTGCAGCCGCAACATCGTGCAGGCGCTGATCAATAACCGGCGCGACGTCACCTATGCCGAAATCGACGCGCCGCACGGGCACGATGCATTCCTGCTGGAAGACGAGCGCTACCACCGCCTGATAGCCGCCTATTACGACCGCATCTGGCAAGACCTCGGGAGGAAAGCATGACACCGCAGGAATCCGCCACGTTGCGCGCCGATCTGGCGTTCATCGCCAAATGGGTGAAGCAGGGCGCGCATGTGCTTGATGTCGGCTGCGGCGACGGCGCCATGCTGGCTCATTTGCAGGAGGCCAAGCGTTGCACGGGCTACGGCATTGAAATCCAGGACGACGGCGTGCTGGCCAGCACCAGGAACGGCATCAACGTCATCCAGCACGACATGAACAGCGGCCTCGGCCTGTTCCCGGATGGCGCGTTCGATACCGTGCTGTGCCTGTCCGCGTTGCAGATGATGGAAAACGTCGAGGGCGTGCTGAAAGACATCGCTCGCGTCGGCGGCGAAGCGATTGTCTCGTTCCCGAATTTCGCCTTCTGGACGCACCGGCTGTCGCTATTGTGCGGCCGGATGCCGGTATCGAAATCGCTGCCGTATGAGTGGTACGACACGCCGAACCTGCGCTGCGCCACTATCGGTGATTTTTCTGAACTGGCAAACCACGTCGGCCTGCGCGTGCTCGACTGCGTTGCGCTCCGGAATGGCAAGCCGGTTCATTTCCTGCCAAATCTGCGCGGCTCGCTGGCGGTGTTCCGCCTGGGAAAATAACGTGTCTGCTGCTCCCACACCGGACGAAACCAAACTGCGCTGGCAAAGCGCGCTCAACCGGCGCACGCTGATTTGCGTCTTCCTCGGTTTCACGTCCGGCCTGCCGCTGTTCATCCTGCTGAACCTGCTGCAAGCCTGGCTAGCCAAACTCGGCCTGAACGTGAAAACCTTGGGCCTGTTCGCACTGGTGATGTTCCCATACACATGGAAATTCCTGTGGTCGCCGCTGATGGATCGCTACAGCTTCGGCCTGCTCGGCCGGAGGCGCGGCTGGATGGCGGCAACGCAGATCGCGCTGTTCGTGGCCATCGGCGCGATGGGAATGCTCGACCCGCAGCAGCATCTGCCGGCTATTGCCTTTATGGCGTCGCTGATCGCATTCCTGTCGGCCAGCCAGGACATCGTGATCGACGCCTACCGGCGCGAACTGCTGCCGGATAACGAGCAGGGATTAGGCAGCGCGGTGCATGTGAATGCGTACAAGGTGGCCGGCATGGTGCCGGGCGCGCTGTCGTTGATTCTGGCCGACATGCTACCGTGGTCACTGGTGTTCTGGATTACCGCCGCCTTCATGCTGCCGGGACTGGCTTGCACGTTTTTGATCAAGGAGCCGGAAATCTACGGCAAACCGCCAGCCAACCTGCGCGAAGCGGTAGTGCTGCCATTTTCCGAATTCATCGCGCGCGACGGCTGGAAAGGCGCGCTCTTGGTGCTGGCCTTCATCCTGTTTTACAAGCTGGGCGACAGCCTGGCGACCGCGCTCGCAACCAAGTTCTATCTCGATACCGGCTTTTCGATGACGCAGATCGGCGTGATCGCCAAAACCACCGGCTTCTGGGCCAGCATCATCGGCGGCCTGATTGGCGGCGTATGGATGATCCAGCTCGGCATCAACCGCGCGCTGTGGGTTTTCGGCGTGGTGCAGGCGATTGCGATCCTCGGCTTTTCGTGGCTGGCGCAGGCGGGCGCGAACCCGATCCTGCTGGCGGGCGTGATCGGATTCGAAGCCTTCGGCGTCGGGCTGGGCACGGCGGCGTTCGTCGCCTACATCGCGCGCACCACCGACCCGCGCTTTTCCGCCACGCAGTTCGCACTGTTCACCAGCCTGTCGGCGGTGCCGCGCACCTTCATCAATGCCTCGGCAGGCTTCATCGTCGAACAGACTGGCTGGTTCATGTTCTTCAACCTGTGCTTCGTGCTGGCGCTGCCGGGGATGCTGATGCTGCCGAAGGTCGCGCCGTGGCGCGAGCGGGACTAAAAACCGGCAAACCTATGGGGGTATAAGCCTTTTTGCGGCTCCAGGCCTAGATCCCGCTGGCTTTTCAAACATACTCCCCTCAGTATTTTTTGGCATACAATTCACCCATTTTTCGCGTCAGCGCAATCCGTTCAAGCCTTTCAAGGAGAAACACATGTCACACCAGTTTTTGGAAATGCCGGACAAGGACGGCTATTTCGGCGAATACGGCGGCCAGATCGTTCCGCCGGAGCTGAAAGCCATCATGGATCAAATTAGTGTCGCCTACGAGGAAGTGCGGCAGACCCAGGCATTCCAGGACGAACTGGCGGACTTGTACACGCATTACGTTGGCCGCCCCAGCCCGCTGTTTTTTGCCCGCCGCCTGACCGAACGGCAGGGCGGGGCGCGCATTTTCCTCAAGCGCGAAGACCTGAACCATACCGGCGCACACAAGATCAACCACTGCCTCGGCCAGGCGCTCCTGGCGAAATACATGGGCAAGACCAAGGTGCTAGCCGAAACCGGCGCTGGCCAGCATGGCGTGGCGCTGGCGACGGCGTGCGCGCTGGTCGGCATCCCGTGCGAAATCCACATGGGCGAGATCGACATCGCCAAGGAACATCCGAACGTCACCAAGATGAGAATTCTCGGCTGCAATCTCGTGCCCGTATCGCGCGGCACCAGAACCCTGAAAGATGCGGTCGATAGCGCCTTTGAGGAATACTTGAAAGATCCGGTGAATTTCCTGTACGCGATCGGCTCGGTGGTTGGCCCGCATCCGTTCCCGAAAATGGTGCGCGATTTCCAGAGCATCATCGGCCAGGAGGCGCGGGCGCAGTTCCTGGAGCGCGAAGGCAAGTTGCCCGACGTGGTCACAGCCTGCGTTGGTGGCGGCTCGAACGCGATCGGCATGTTCACCGAATTCCTGCCGGACGAAGGCGTGAAACTGGTCGGTATCGAACCGGCAGGCCTCGGTCTTGATACGCCAGATCATGCCGCCACGCTCACGCTGGGCACCAAAGGCGCGCTCCACGGCTTCAAGTGCTACACGCTGCAGGATGACAAAGGCGAGCCGCTGCCGGTGTATTCGATTGCCTCCGGTCTTGATTACCCGGGCGTCGGCCCGCAGCATTGCTACCTGAAGGATGTTGGGCGTGTGCAGTACGAGGCGATCACCGATGACGAATGCCTCGATGCGTTCATGACGCTATCGCGCGTTGAAGGCATCCTGCCGGCACTGGAAAGCTCGCATGCGGTCGCGTATGCGATGAAAATCGCGAAGACGATGCCCGCCGACAAGACGATTCTGGTCAACCTGTCCGGACGCGGCGACAAGGACGCCGATTTCGTCGCCAACAAGCTGGGGCTGTAAGTAAAGAAACGGCAGGCGCAAACCGCGCCTGCCGCAACCTATGGCCGCTTTCCGAAATTATTTCGACAGCGCCTTCTGGATGGCGGCCGACAATTCCTCGGCAGCGAACTTCGCCACGTAAGCATCCGCACCCACGCTTTGCACATGCGCCTCGTTGGCGGTGCCGGTCAGCGACGAATGGATCACGACCGGAATTTTCGCCAGATGCTGATTCTGCTTGATCATTCTGGTCAGCGTGAAGCCATCCATTTCCGGCATTTCCAGATCGGTCAGCACCAGCGCAACCTTGTCGCTCACCGGCTTGCCTTCATTGTCAGCATCCTTGGCAAACTGGTTCAGTCGTTCCCATGCTTCCTTGCCGGATTTTGTCATCACAAACGGCAAATTCATGCTTTGCAGCCCCTGCTCAATCAGCGTGCGCGCAATCGCCGAGTCATCTGCCGCCAGAATCAGGCTGCCGGGCTTGAGCAATGAACGGGCATTCACTTCTTCCACTTCGAGGTTGGCGACACTGTCCGGCGAGATTCGCCGCAGGATGGTCTCCACATCAAGCACCTGTACCAGACGCGGGCTGTCGAGTTCGCTATCGAGTCGCGCAATGCTGGTCACCATGCCGTTGGCCACGCCACCCTCCGCTGGCAGCACCTGGTTCCAGTCCAGTCGCACGATGTCTTCGACTGCCTCGACCGCAAATGCCTGTACGCTGCGCGCAAATTCTGTCACCAGCATGATGTTCAGCCCGCTCTTTGGCACGCAGCCGACGACTGAGGGCAAATCGATCACCGGAATCACCTGGCCGCGGATGTTGACCACGCCCATCATGTGCTGCTGCGCGCCGGCAATAGCGGTCACCGGCGGCATCGCAACGATTTCGCGTATCTTGAACACGTTGATGCCGAACAATTCGTTGCGCTCGCCGCGCTGATCCCCGCCGAGGCGAAACAACAGCAATTCGAATTTGTTGGTGCTGGTCAGGTTGGTGCGCTCGTCAATTTCCTGCTGGACGTTATACGTACTTGCCATCGTCTTCCCCCCCTTGCAATTCGGAGATGTTGAACAGCGCTTCATAATGACTGGCGCCATGTCATATTGCCTGATCAGATGAAGATCGTGCGTATTACCGCCAGATTTACCGCATTCTGTTTCAGATTCGCAACATTTTTACGCGACAGCTACCTTGCGTATGGCGTCCGCCAGTTCTTCCGCCACGAATTTGGCGACATAAGCATCCGCGCCAACGCTTTTCGCATGTTCCTCGTTTGCCATGCCGGTCAGGGACGAATGCACAACCACAGGAATGCCGGCAAAACGGTCGTCGCGCTTGATCTGCTTGGTCAGCATGAAGCCATCCATTTCCGGCATTTCCAGATCGGTCAGCACGATGGCAATCTTGTCGCGCGCCCTCTTGCCTTCGGCCTGCGCTTCGGTTGCAATCTGCTGCAATCGTTCCCACGCTTCCTTGCCGCTTTTGGTGGTGATGTAAGGCGCGTCAATGGCTTCCAGCGATTGCTCGATCAGCGAGCGCGCCACGGCCGAATCGTCGGCAAACAGAATCGCGCTGCCCGGCTTCAGCGACACTTTCGCGCCCATGTTTTCCGGCTTCACTTCCTCGCTGCCCGGCGGCGCGAAATGCCGCATGATCGCCTCGACATCAAGCACCTGCACCAGTCGCGAACTTTCGACATCGGCATCGAGCCGCGCGATGCTGGTGACCATGCCATCGCCAACGCCGCTTTCGGCCGGCAAGACCTGGCCCCAGTCGAGATGAACGATTTCCTCAACCGCTTCCACTGCAAATGCCTGCGCCGAACGCGCGAACTCGGTCACCAGCATGATGTTCAGCCCGGTTGTCGGGCGGCAACCGATCATTGCCGGCAAGTCGATCACAGGAATAATCTGTCCACGGATGTTGACCACACCCATCATGTGCGGCAGCGCGCCAGCGATCTTGGTCACGTTTGGCATCGGCACGATTTCGCGCACCTTGAACACGCTGATGCCGTACTGTTCGGAACGCTCGTCGCCCTCCTTCGCGCCGAGCCGGAACAGCAGCATTTCAAAGCGGTTGATGCCTGTCACACCCGCCGGTTCGTCTGCGGCGGAGCGCGAAGCTGTCAAGTCACTGCCGGTGGTTGTCATGCGGTTTCCTCCTGAGCGTCTGCAAATTATAGGGCGATGGCTGGCAATAGATTTGACAAAATACAAATGTTGCCGGATGAAAATGTAGCCTCAATGACTATGGCATATCACTGTCAGAAATACCTTTGCGCGGTGAAATTTACCATCGCGAACGGTGTGATTAATACCCACCACACTAACGCAAGAATAAAAAAACCTTCAATATCAACACCCTACAACATGGCACGTTTCTCGCAAAGTACGGAGGTCATTTTATCTGAACTTATCAGGAGAAAGCGAAATGTTTTGTGTCCAGTGCGAACATACCATCAGGACCCCACAAGGCGTAGGCTGCAGCTTTGCGCAGGGAATGTGCGGCAAGACCGCTGAAGTATCCGACCTGCAGGACATGCTGGTTCACCTGCTGCAAGCGGTATCGCTGTATGCGCAGGCCGCGCGCAAGGTCGGGATCGTCGATGCCGAAATCGATGAATACGTGCCGCAGGCATTTTTCTCGACCCTGACCAACGTGAACTTCGATCCGGCTCGCATCATCGCGTTTTCGGAGCGTGCCGGCGCATTGCGCAACCGCCTCAAATCCCAGTACGAAGCCACTTGCAAGGCGCAAGGCATGGCGCCGGAAAAACTGCCGGCCGCCGCCGAGTACCAGTTGCCGAGCGCGAAGACCGTGATGCTGAGCGATGCGCTGCAATTCGCGCTCAACAGGCAAAAGAAAGAAGTGGGCGAAGACGTGATCGGTCTGCGCCTGTTGTGCCTGTATGGTTTGAAAGGCGCGGCTGCCTACATCGAACATGCGCGCGTGCTTGGCCAGACCGATGCCGAAGTCGCCGGCAAGTTCCATGACGTGATGGCCTATCTGGCGACCGCCCCGACCGACATGGGGCAACTGTTCCAGACCGCGATGGATATTGGCACGCTGAACTACCGCATCATGGAAATGCTCGACACCGGCGAAACCGGCACTTTCGGCCATCCCGAACCGACACGCGTCAACCTGCGTCCGGTGAAAGGCAAGGCGATTCTGGTGTCCGGCCACGTTCTGCATGATCTGGAAAAGATCCTGCAGCAAACCGCAGGCAAGGGCATCAACGTCTACACAAACGGCGAAATGCTGCCAGCACATGCGTATCCGGCATTCAAGCAATACCCGCACCTGGTTGGCAACTACGGCACCGCATGGCAAAACCAGCAAAAGGAATTTGCTGCATTCCCCGGTTCGATCGTGATGACCTCGAACTGCATCATCAACCCGGACGTCGGCCAGTACAAGAGCCGCATTTTCACCCGCAGCATCGTCGGCTGGCCGGGCGCAACCCACATCGAAGGCGACGATTTCACGCTCGCGATTGAAGCCGCGCTGGCGATGCCTGGCTTTGAAAAGGACGAGCCGCCGCACTACACCACCACCGGCTTTGCCCGCAATGCGCTGATGGCGGCGGCACCGGCGGTGATTGATCAGGTAAAAGCGGGCAACATCAAGCATTTCTTCCTGATTGGCGGCTGCGATGGCAGCAAGTCGGAGCGCTCGTACTACACCGAACTGGCCAAAGCCGTGCCAAACGACAGCATCATCCTGACGCTGGCCTGCGGCAAATATCGCTTCAACGACCTCGAGTTCGGCGACATCAACGGCATCCCGCGCTTCCTCGACGTCGGCCAGTGCAACGACGCCTACTCGGCCATCCAGCTAGCGCTGGCGCTGGCAGATGCGTTCGGCTGCGGCGTAAACGAACTGCCATTATCGCTGGTGCTATCGTGGTTTGAGCAAAAGGCAATCGTGATTCTGCTGACCCTGCTGGCACTGGGTATCAAGGACATCCGTGTCGGCCCGACCGCACCGGGCTTCCTGACGCCGAACTTGGTCAAGGTGCTGAACGAGCAGTTCGGCCTGAAACTGATTTCGACCGTCGAACAGGATTTGAAAGACATCCTGCAAGCAGCCTAAGCCACTCCCGCGTCGCGCGCCAGCGGTGGCAAACGCGCGACGCGACAACCGACAGAACAGACATGAATGCGATGATGAAATCCGACTCTTACCCCTTGCTCTCAGAAAGTGCCGAAGAACCGTCGCGAGCAGGGTCTTCAGCGCTTTCAGCATGGCAGGGCGGCACGCTCACCTGCCTTGAGCGGCGCGATGAAACAGCCAACAGCGCCAGCTTCGTGCTGGTGGCCAGTGAATCGGTTCGCTTTGATTTCATGCCGGGCCAGTTCGTGACCATCGGCGTCGATACCGCCAGCGGCAGGCAGTATCGCGCCTATTCGATTTCCTCTTCCCCCAGCCGGTCGGAGACGCTAACGATCACGGTCAAGCGGGTCGATGGCGGCCTGGTATCGAACCACCTGCTGGATCATTTCCACGCTGGCAGCCAGCTCGAAGCGAGCGCGCCAGCGGGCAGCTTTCGCCTCGATCCGGCCGACGTGCCGGAAAGCATCGTGCTGCTGTCCGCCGGCAGCGGCATCACGCCGATGATGTCGATCGTGCGCTGGCTGCGAGATTGCCGCAGCGACGTGCGCATCCACTTCATCCACAGCGCCCGCAGCGAAGCGGACTTCATGTTCAGTGATGAACTGCTGGCGCTATCGCAGCAAGCCAACTTCCGGCTCGACCTGTTCCTGACGCAGCCGGAGCAAACCATCGCCTGCCACACTGGCCGGCTGACACCGGAACAGCTCGACGCGCTGCTGACCGAAGCCAGCGACAATGCGGACAGGCGCCGGTTTTTTCTGTGCGGCAACTATGCGTACATGGCAATGGTCGAACACTGGTTCGCGGCCAGCGGCTTGCCAGTCGAGGAGTTACGCAAGGAAAGCTTCACGCCGGCCGAACTGCCGCCAGCCGAAACCAGCGGCGCCGTGTTCCAGCTGACCGTGCCATCGTTCGGCAAGACGGCGGCGATTGCCGATGGCCAGACCTTGCTTGAAATCATGGAAGCCGAGGGGCTGCCAATCATCGGCGCCTGCCGTTCTGGCGTCTGCGGCTCATGCAAATGCAAGGTGGTCGAAGGCGAGGTCGAGCGAATCAGCACCGAAACGCTGACGCCGGACGACATCGCCGCCGGCTATGCGCTCGCGTGCAACACGCGGGCACATGGCGATGTCATCGTCGAGCTGGCTGTTTGAACTGGCAGCAAAATAATTTACCTAAACAGGCTCGCCGCTATAATGCCGGGCTGCTTTCACCACGAGGAACGGCGATGAAACGCTACTTCGAGAAATTCCGCGGCGAACCCGGGCAGCAACCGTTGCCGCGCCGCCCGGTTTCGGAAATTGCCTGGTCATGGCTGGGCTCGTTCATTGGCATCTATGCGATATATGTGGTCAATGGCTGGCTTGGCATCGCAGAGCATGAAAACCTGTATTTCGTCGGCTCGTTCGGTGCATCGGCGGTGCTGATTTATGGCGCACCGTCGGGCGATCTATCGCAGCCAAGAAACTTCATCGGCGGCCATATGATCTCGGCGGCGGTTGGCGTGCTGATGCACCAGCTTGTACCGGGCAATGTCGCGCTCGCCGGCGCGCTGGCGGTGTCGCTGGCGATCGCCGGCATGCATTTCACCCGCACTCTGCATCCGCCGGGCGGCGCGACGGCGCTGATCGCGGTCATCGGCGGGCCAAGCATCCACGGCCTCGGTTTTTACTATGTGTTTTCTCCGGTATTGGTAGGCGCACTGATCATGCTGGCGGTGGCGCTGGTGGTGAACAACCTGTCTTCCTCGAAGGCGCGCAACTATCCGCGATTCTGGTTCTGAGCTGGCTTTTTGCGGCCAGCCGCAAAAAAATTTCGAAATTTATCAAAAAATTTTTCGCCGGCTTTTTGCCGGCGAATTTTTTGCTGCGCCGCGCCAATGGGAACGTCAAATCACGTCCGGATTTGCTGATATTTGCAGGGGTATATTGCAAAAACGCGATTCTAGGCCACATTTTTCGTGCATGTATATAAATACCCCATCCAGTATATTTTTTGCCCCCGACGCCTCCCAAACACCCAATTGAGAACCATTTTCATCTGACCGGGGATTGCAACAGCGATTGATCCGGCCATTTTGCGGTCTGCATGAATTTTTGAACTGTGTTTTAATGAATTTCATCAATGTTCGATTCGACGTTTGATTGCAGAATTCAACGCGTTTTTCAAGGTACCTGCTGCACCCGCGATGACCTGCGCGCCGCCCGGAGGCTGCGCACGCCCCGCATAACGACAATCCAAGGAGAAAAACAATGGCATCCCTTATCAACACCGAAGTCAAACCGTTCAAGGCAATGGCCTTCCACAATGGCCAGTTCATCAAAGTCACCGACGCCGATCTGAAAGGCAAGTGGTCGATCGTGTTCTTCTATCCGGCAGACTTCACCTTCGTCTGCCCGACCGAGCTGGGCGATCTGGCTGACAACTACCCGGAATTCCAGAAGATGGGCGTCGAAGTGTATTCGGTCTCGACCGACACCCACTTCACCCACAAGGCATGGCACGACACCTCGGACACGATCAAGAAAATCAAGTTCCCGATGGTGGGCGACCCGACCGGCACGATTTCGCGCAACTTCGAAGTGATGATCGAGGCCGCTGGCCTGGCCGAGCGCGGCACCTTCGTCATCGACCCGTCCGGCAAAATTCAGCTGGTCGAGATCAACGCCGGCGGCATTGGCCGCGATGCGACCGAACTGCTGCGCAAGGTGAAAGCGGCGCAATATGTGGCCAGCCATCCGGGCGAAGTCTGCCCGGCGAAATGGAAGGAAGGCGACGCCACGCTTGCACCGTCGCTGGAACTGGTCGGCAAGATCTGAGGCTGCCATGCCCGGCAGCGCCGGGCAACACGCAACATCAAGCAACACCAACAACAATAACGGATACGCCATGCTCGACGCCAACATCAAGAACCAGCTCACTGCCTACTTCGACAAACTGACGCAACCGGTCAACATCGTTGCCTCAATCGACGATGGCGCCAAGTCGAGCGAGATGCTGGCGCTCCTGCGCGACATCGCCGCGCTGTCGGACAAGATCACGCTGACCGAACGGCGCGACGATGCCGAACGCAAGCCGTCGTTTTCGCTCAACCGCGGCGATGGCAGCGTTGGCATCCGTTTTGCAGGCATTCCGATGGGGCACGAGTTCACCTCGCTGGTGCTGGCGCTGCTGCAAACCGGCGGCCATCCGCCGAAAACCGAGCCGTCGGTGCTGGCTCAGATCCGCGCGCTCAAGGGGCCGTTCCATTTCGAAACTTACATCTCGCTCTCGTGCCACAACTGCCCGGAAGTGGTGCAGGCACTGAACATGATGGCCACCGTCAACCCAGCCATCAGCAGTGTGATGATCGATGGCGCGCTGTTTCAGGATGAAATCGACACGCGCAAAATCATGGCGGTGCCGACGATTTTCATGAACGGCGAACCATTCGGCCAGGGGCGAATGACGGTCGAGGAAATCCTGGCCAAACTCGATACCGGCTCGACCGAGCGCGAAGCCGAAAAAATCGCCGCCAAGGAACCGTTCGACATGCTGGTGGTCGGCGGCGGGCCAGCAGGCGCGTCGGCCGCAATTTACGCCGCCAGGAAGGGCATCCGCACCGGCATCGTGGCCGAGCGCTTCGGCGGCCAGGTGCAGGATACGCTGGCGATCGAAAACCTGATCGCAGTCAAGGAAACACAAGGGCCGACGCTGGCGGCAACGCTGGAACAGAACGTGAAAGCGGTCAACGTCGATGTGATGAACCTGCAGAAAGTCGAAGCACTGGTGCCGGGCGATCTGATCGAGCTGAAGCTGGCTGGCGGCGCCTCGCTCAAGAGCAAAACCGTGATCCTCGCCCCCGGCGCGCGCTGGCGCGAGCTGGAGGTGCCGGGCGAGCGCGAATACCGCGCACGCGGCGTGGCCTATTGCCCGCACTGCGACGGCCCGCTGTTCAAGGGCAAGCGGGTGGCGGTCATCGGCGGCGGCAATTCAGCCATCGAGGCGGCGATCGATCTGGCCGCCATCGTCACCCATGTGACCGTGCTGATCCGCAGCACACAACTGCGCGCCGACAAGGTGCTGCAACAGAAAATGCTGACGCTGCCGAATGTGACGCTGGTAACCGAAGCCGCGATCCAGCAAATCACCGGCGATGGCAGCAAGGTCAACGGCCTGAGCTATCTTGACCGTTCAACCAATTCACCGCATCAACTCGAACTGGAAGGCGTGTTCGTGCAGATTGGCCTCTCGCCGAACACCGCCTGGCTAAAGGGCAGCCCGGTAGCGCTGAACGAGCACGGGGAGATCGTGGTCGACGACCAAGGACGCACGTCCGTGCCGGGCGTGTTCGCCGCCGGCGACGCCAGCAACAGCCCGTTCAAGCAAATCATCATCGCGATGGGCGATGGCGCCAAGGCCTCGCTGAGCGCCTTCGATTACCTGCTGCGGCACTGACGCTGCCGCTTGCCGCCAACACCATTGTGTTAAATCAACAAGCGCGCATTACAAGCGGCTAAGCTGGTGGCACCTTGGCCGTTTGCGATCGTCGCTACCAATACCGGCTATCATTGACAACTGCGGTTGCTGCGCACAGCCTGACCGCAAACGGTTGAAATATAAGCGATGCAGATTTCCTGAAACGCTGCTTTGTCATGATGACGACACGATGGTAACGCCCGGTCAATTTTCCCGCGTATTCTCTGCTTTCCCGGCATGCGTGGGTGCCATTGTGTTCGCGTTTTCACTGCTGGCGCATGCAGCGCCACAAAATCAACCCAAATCGATCACGGTTACGCTTGACGACAATTATCCCCCCTACAGTTTCCGCAACCAGGATGGCCAACTGCAAGGGATCCGGAAGGATATATGGGATTTGTGGTCTAAAAAAACGGGGATTGCTGTTCGCCTGATCGCAACCGACTGGGGCAAGACGTTGCCAATCTTGCTGGCCAACCACGCGGATGTGATTGATACCATTTATAACACCGAGGAACGCGCAAAAAAACTGGATTTCTCCGCCCCCTACGCAAAACTCGATACGGCGATATTCTTCCACAAAACCATCAGCGGCATTCGTGATGTCGGCGATTTGCGCGGCTTTACCATTGGCGCGAAAGAGGGGGGAACCACCACAGCCTGGCTGGCATCGAAAGGCATCAGCGAACTGCGGAAATATCCTAGCTACGAAGCGATTATCCATGCAGCAGAAAACGACGAAATTCGAGTTTTTATCATGGAAACTGCGCCAGCGATGCACCTCCTTTTCAAGCATCAGATGGAAAAAGAATTCCGCTTCTCGGAACCGCAATATACAGGCCACTTCCATTGGGCAACCAAAAAGGGCAATGAAGAACTGCACAAAATCGTTGCGCAAGGATTCGCACAAATCAGCGAAGATGAGCAAACGAAAATCGAAAAACGCTGGATCGGCAACACCCTACAAAACATTAAAGAAGAGCGCTATGTCCGTTACACCATCATCGTGCTGGTGGCCGGCGGGCTCTTATCCGGCGCGCTGCTGCTGCTGAGCTGGATGCTACGGCGCAAGATAGCGCACCGGACAGCGGAGCTTTCATCGACGATGGAAGCGCTGCGCGCGAGCGAGCGCGAGGGCCGGATGCTGTTCGAGGCTTCGACCCTCGGGCTGGCGCTGTGCCGGATGGATGGCGCGCTGGTTGACGTCAACCAGGCATTCGCCGACATCATCGGCCGCACAGTCCCCGAAACGCTGAAGCTGACTTACTGGCAAATCACGCCGCCTGAATATGCCAAGCGCGAACAGCAGCAGCTCGACAGCCTGAAAGCCTCCGGCCATTATGGCCCGTACGAAAAAGAATACCTGCACAAATCCGGCAAGCGGGTGCCGGTGCGCCTGTCCGGCCGTCTGGTCGAACGGCGCGGCGAGCAATTCATCTGGTCGTCTGTCGAAGATATCTCGCAAATCCGCTCCACTGAAGAGCGGATCAATTTCCTGGCGTTCCACGATGCGCTGACCGGCCTGCCGAACCGGCTGCTGGCACAAGACCGGGTGGAGCAGGCGATTGCGCACGCTGACCGCGAGGGCGGCAAGGTCGGGATGCTGTTTCTCGACCTCGATAACTTCAAGACCATCAATGATTCGCTCGGCCATGGCGCTGGTGATGGTCTGTTGCGCGCGGTAGCTGCACGCCTGGCCGAAACCCTGCGTGAGATGGATACCATCAGCCGCCAGGGCGGCGACGAGTTTCTGATCATCCTGCCGAATTTGCCAAACGCCGACGCCGTCATGCCGGCGCTGGACAAGGTGATGCATTGCCTGCTGGAGCCGTTCAGCATCAATGGCGTCGAATTCACCACCTCCGCCTCGATCGGCATCGCGCTGTATCCGGACAATGGGCCGGATTTCAACACGCTGCTGAAGAATGCCGACATTGCGATGTACCACGCGAAAAATTCAGGCCGCAATTCGTACCGCTTCTTCGATGAAGCAATGAACATCGATGCGCAGACCAAACTCGGCATGGCTAACGGCTTGCGGCGCGCGCTGGAGCGGCATGAATTCCTGCTGCACTATCAGCCGCAGATCGATCTGGCCACCGGCGCCATCATCGGCGCCGAAGCGCTGGTCCGCTGGCGCCATCCGGAAAAGGGCTTGATCCCGCCCAACCAGTTCATTCCGCTGGCCGAGGATAGCGGCCTGATCGTGCCGATTGGCGACTGGGTATTGCGCGAAGCCTGTCGGCAGGCTGTCGAATGGCATCTGGCCGGCGCACAGCAGATGGTGATCGCGGTCAACCTGTCGGCGGTGCAATTCCGTCGCGGCGATCTGGAACAATCGGTGCTGGCAGCGCTCGAGAGTTCGGGCATCAACCCGTGGCTGCTGGAGCTGGAACTGACCGAATCGATCCTGATCAACAATACCGAAAACGTGCTCGACACCGTGCGGCGGCTGAAGGCGCTCGGGGTGAAACTGTCGATCGACGATTTCGGCACCGGCTATTCCAGCCTGTCTTACCTGAAGCAGTTCGCCGTCGATAAACTCAAGATCGACCGCAGCTTCATCCGCGATCT
>Ga0316613_10001727_pt1 | contig 14689 bp, 11 predicted proteins | sample OWC_soil_day10_C_2_FD_207647 | JGI IMG/M metagenome (GOLD analysis project Ga0316613, IMG submission 207647) | Wetland soil microbial communities from Old Woman Creek delta, Ohio, United States - OWC_soil_day10_CT_b | ecosystem: Environmental > Terrestrial > Soil > Wetlands | place: USA: Ohio...
ATTATGAATGCAGAGAAGGGCTGATTCCCAAAGATCCGGCAGAGCTGTTAAAAGCGCCAAAAGTTGAGAAGAAAGCGCCTACCATATTGACTGTAGACGAGGTGAACTGTCTGTTAAGCCAGCCCTGTGGAGACTCCCCCAAGGAGTTAAGGGACCGTGCCATGTTAGAACTTCTTTACGCTACCGGAATTCGGGTATCAGAGCTGATTCATTTAGAGAGCAGGGATGTGAATCTGTCCGTAGGATATATTACATGCCGGGACGAGCATAAGGAACGGATGATACCCTTTGGCAAGGTAGCCAAGCTGGCTCTTTCCGCGTATATGGAACGGGGCAGACAAGCTCTTTTAAAAGGGCAGGAATCGGACTGGATGTTTACCAATTGCAGCGGGAAACCCATGAGCCGCCAGGGATTCTGGAAGATCATCAAGTTTTATGGAGATAAAGCAGGTATTCAATCCGATATTACCCCTCATACCTTAAGACATTCGTTTGCTGCCCATCTGCTTCGCAACGGTGCGGATATACATGCAGTACAGGCCATGCTTGGTCATTCTGATATGGCGACAACACAGATGTATATGAACTATGCCCAGAAAGAAACCGTGCGGCGCACCTATGCAGGGGCTCACCCAAGAAGCTAGCCGGAATATAATATAGAAGAATATAAAACAATATTTGCCTGTATAGATTCTTTGCGCTATAATAGGTGAGTCGGCGTGAAAAGCTGCAGGAAAATTTTATGATTATGAGGGATAGAAGATGAAGAAATTAGAAGATTATGTCACAAGCATTCCGGATTTTCCGGAGGCAGGAATTGTATTCCGTGATGTGACTACCATTCTGGAAGACCCGGACGGACTTTCCATGGCTGTGGATGGCGTTCGTCAGATGTTAAAAGGGGTGGAATATGATTCTGTAATCGGGCCTGAATCCAGAGGCTTTATTTTTGGTGTGCCGGTAGCCTACGCAGAACACAAAGGCTTTATACCTGTGCGTAAGAAGGGAAAACTTCCAAGAGAAGTTCTTTCTGCTGATTATGAACTGGAATACGGCAAAGCCACAGTGGAGATTCACAAGGATTCCATTAAACCAGGACAGAAAGTGGTTATTATCGATGACCTGATTGCAACCGGAGGAACCATTGAAGCGATTATTAAGCTGGTGGAAGAACTGGGCGGCGAAGTAGTTAAGATCTGTTTTATCATGGAACTTGCCGGATTAAACGGAAGAGACAGACTTAAGGGATATGATGTAGATGCGATGATTATCTACGAAGGTAAATAATCACCTGGTTAGAGAATTTAAGGTTTTTTGATGCCTGTTTTTCACAGGTGCCCAAGGAACTTTAAGTTCTCTTTTTTTAGAAAAAGCCTGGTAAATTCGATATTTTTTTGACATAATTTATTTTTTTTTGTACATGATACATGTCTATTGATTTTCTTATTTTGAATGTGATATGATGTGTCCAACACATTGAATTGTATACAATGTGCAACATAAGAACAATTGTAAATGGAAAAATAATAGAGAGCAAAAGCGAAAGGAAAATAAATTATGGCTGTACATGTAATTGATGAAGCAAACAGATGCTTAAACTGCAAAAAACCATTATGCCGGCAGGGATGTCCCATACAGACTGCCATTCCCCAGATGATTCAGGCATTTAAAGAAGGGAATTTGAACAGAGCGGGAGAGATGGTATTTGAAAATAATCCCATGTCACTGGTATGTTCCCTGGTGTGTAATCATGAGAAACAGTGTGAAGGCCACTGCATAATGGGAAAGAAAGGCCAGCCAGTCCACATCAGCAGTATTGAGAACTATATTTCCGATACTGTTTTTGACAAGTTAAAAATTGAATGCATGCCGAAAAACGGAAAAAAGGTAGCAGTAATCGGTGCAGGACCAGCCGGTATCACCATTGCAATTCTCCTGACTAAAAAGGGCTACAGTGTGACGATTTTTGATGCCAGAGATAAGGTTGGAGGAGTTTTACAGTACGGGATTCCAGAATTCCGCCTTCCTAAATCCATACTGGAGCGTTACAAGAAAAAGCTTCTGGAAATCGGAGTGAAGATTCGTCCCAACACAGCCATAGGAACAGCGTTAGAAATAAAGGATTTAATCCGTGACGGATATCAGAGTATATTTATCGGTACCGGTGTGTGGAGACCGAAAACACTGGGTGTAAAGGGAGAATCTCTGGGTAATGTTCATTATGCCATTGATTATCTTGCCAATCCCGATGCATATAATCTGGGGGATACTGTTGCAATTATTGGAATGGGCAATTCCGCCATGGATGTGGCAAGGACGGCAATCCGTCATGGTGCCAGAAAAGTGACGCTTTATGCAAGAGGAACCGTGAGCAATGCCAGCGAGCATGAAACTGCCTATGCAAAGCTTGACGGAGCGGATTTCCAGTTCGGAAAGCAGATCGTGGAGATCACAGATGATGGTCCTGTATTTGTAAGTGTCATCCATGATGAAACAGGAAAAGCAATTGGCCAGGGGGAAGAGCGGGAACTTTTTTTTGCTGACTCCACCATTATTTCTGTCAGCCAGGGACCAAAGAGTAAACTGGTTAATACAACCGAAGGCTTGAAAGCCAGTCAGAATGGTCTTCTTATGACAGACGATAACGGTCAGACTACCATACCTGGTATATTTGCATCCGGAGATGTGGTGTTAGGAGCCAGAACGGTGGTAGAGGCTGTGGCCTACTCAAAAACTGTGGCTGAAGCCATGGATGAATATATGAAATCAAAAGAAGAGTGATAAATATGATAAATAGCAGTCTTATAAACCTGCAGGGTATGCTTTTTTTACTGGTTGCAGCCGGAATGATTTTAAGAAAACTGGGAATCCTGCCGGACAGTGCAAAACAGGTGCTGACCGATCTGGTGATTGATCTCATTCTGCCATGCAATATAATAAGTTCCTTTCTCATTGAATTTAATATGGATATATTAAAAGGTTTTGCGGCCATCCTGCTCATTGCCACACTGATTCAGTTTGGCTGTCTGATCATAGCAAATACCTTTTATAATAAGGAGCCGGACCGGCGAAAGAAGGTGCTTCAGTATGGAACCGTCTGCTCCAATGCCGGCTTTATGGGAAATCCAATAGCAGAAGGGGTTTACGGAGCAGAAGGATTAATGTATGCGTCCATCTTCCTCGTTCCCCAGCGAATTGTCATGTGGTCTGCGGGAGTATCTTATTTTACGGAAAGTCCGGACAGGAAGACAGTGGTAAAGAAGGTTCTTACCCACCCATGTATCGTTGCAGTGTATATTGGCCTGTTTTTTATGATCACCCAGATATCAATGCCGGTATTTTTGGAAAATACCATTCGTAATGTGGGCGGCTGTACCACAGCTGTTTCCATGATATTAATCGGAACCATTCTTGCAGAGGTGAAAGCGGGAAGTATCTTTGATATAGGGATTATGAAATATACCCTGATCCGTTTGTTTTTTATTCCCTTTCTGGTATTCATCTGCTGCCGTCTCTTTCCTGTGCGCCCTATCATATCCGGTGTGTCCGTGCTGCTTACTGGTATGCCTGCAGGGAGCACCACTGCCATACTGGCGGCTAAATATGACGGGGACTATATCTTTGCAACCAAATGTGTGGTGGTGACAACCCTGTTATCACTTGTGACCATCCCACTGTGGTGCATGGTATTATAATTCGGTAAATTATAGTGAAATGATAAAACGGCACCTTCTCTTTTATGAGTAGATGCCGTTTTCTTGTGGATACATTTATAAATATTATTTAATGGGCCAAAGCTCCACATAGCCCCTTTGCCCTAATGGCTCCAGCTGTATGTGTGGGTTAGATAAATCCCATTGCGCACAGATCACAGAGGGATCATATTTTTTTCTGGCTTCCTGAAGCTCTAAAATCGCCTGACAGTAATCTTCTTCTGCAAAGGGTTCGCCTTTAAACATAAGATATCTTGCGGCGGGAAGTTCAATCACATCCAGGCCGTCTGGAATTAAGCCGTCATAATCAGCCGGTACTTCCACACCCTGTACATACTCCGAAGTTCCAGGCGTAATATAGGATTTAGGCAGCCAGAGACAGACCGGTTCATCGCTTATGGATTTGATGCTCAGCAAAAGTCCCCACACATCACACCCAACTTCTTCGCAATACGCAAAATAATCAGTTGCCTTGACTCCTCTTTTGATTATTACCTTACGTTTTGGCTTTTCTATTTCCTGAATAAAGATGGTTCTCACATTACCCATTTGTTTCTCCCTTCTTAATGCACGGTATTTAACACCATAGGGGGTAAATAGATAGAGAGGAACAGGTCTTTTCACATAGTCTCCGGGGTTACAGCCAAATTCCCGAAAGAATGCCCGCTGATATCCATCAACACTTCCAAACCCCAGTTCAGCCGCTACATCAATAATCTTGCAGGACTCATCCCTTAACTTAATTGCAGACCTGGAAAGTCTTAATCGCCGGATATAGTTTGCCGGAGTCAGATTCGTGTGCTGTACAAAGAGACGGTAAGAATACCACGGTGAAAAATAAGATACATTTGCCAGAGCGGCCAGTGTGATATCCTCTGATAAATGATCCATGATATAATCCTGCATCCGTTGAACAGCTTCCATTTGTTCTTCCATCGTTTCACCACCTTACAGTACCTATTCTACATTACGAAGGGAATTGTTTCTCGACTATTTTTGCTGAGCTGTCCGTCGCAGCACAATCTTTATAAGTTCAGAAACCACAATCACACTGAAACTGAGTAATAACAATTTTGCCCACATGGTGATTCCCAGTGGAATGGTTCCGAAAAATGCTCCTGCAAACTGGATAATTAAAATCTGCAGAACAAAGGTAATGGAAATTACAAGGAGCATAATCCTGTTTTGAAGCAGATGCTTAAAGATACTGGTGGTGTGAAGCTCTCTGCAGTTAAATGCATTAAACAACTGAAACAATGCAAACAATGTGAACAATACCGTACCTGTTTCTTCGCTTGAAGCTCCTAAAAAGTTAAATACATACTGGCATAAAAAGATTACAGAAATATATAATCCGGTTAAACCGATTCGGTAAAACATAGCCCGTGACAGAATATTGTCACTGCGCTTGGTCGGAGTGCGACTCATTAAATCGTCATAGATGGGTTCCAGTCCTAAGGTAAGAGCAGGCGGGCCGTCCATAATAATGTTGATCCATAATAGCTGTAAAGCGGTAAATGGAGCTTTCAGTCCTAGCAGAATTGATGTAAACACCACGATTACAGAGGAGACATTTACAGTCAGCTGAAACTGGATAAAACGTTTAAAGTTTTCATAGATTCCTCGTCCCCATGCTATTGCTTTTACAATCGTGGAGAAGGAATCATCGAGAAGTACGATATCGCTGGCTTCTTTTGAAACCTCCGTTCCGGATATCCCCATGGCAATTCCCACGTCTGCATTTTTTAGTGCTGGAGCATCATTAATGCCGTCTCCTGTTACGGCAACGACATTACCCTGTGATTTTAAAAGCTTAACAACTCTCATTTTAATCGTGGGAGTGCTTCTTGCAATAACACTGATTCTCGGAAGCAGTTTCAACAGCTGGTCGTCACTGAGCTCACTGATTTCCTTTGCTTCCACGGCAATCCGGTCTCCGTTTAAGATGTGAAGTTCATCAGCAATGGCTTTTGCTGTAACAATATTATCGCCGGTAAGTATTTTTAAGTCAATCCCGGCACTGCGGCAGTTTTTAACAGCTTCGTATACATCGGCACGCAGGGGATCTGAAATTGCCACAAAACCATCAAATTTCATATCAGTTTCCATGGCTGCGTGGTGATGGTCTTCCTCATAATTACGCATCTGATCCAGCTCTTTATGAGCGAAGGCAATGACACGCATGGCTTTTTCCTGAGATTTGGTAATATAATGCTCTATTTCAGCCTTTTCCCTATCAGAAAGGGAACACATGGCAAATACGCACTCCGGACTTCCTTTCACATAGGAGATGATTTTTCCATCAACCTTGCTGATTGTAGTCATATGTTTTAACTCAGAGGAAAATGGAAATGCATGCAGGACATCATGATCGTTACGCTCGTCCTTATAGGACTTTCCGCTCGTCCCACGAGCAGCTGAGCTTTCATAAAAATTCAGCATGGCACACTCTGTAGGGTTTCCGATAAAGGTTCCATCCTGGGAAATGTCCGCTGTTGTATTAAGGCAGACATTGTGTATGAGCCAGTCTGAGTTCAGTTCATTAGTCCGGTCATGCCAGGTTCCATCGTAAAATGCCGAAACGGTCATCTTATTCTCTGTCAGGGTTCCGGTTTTATCGGAACAGATCACATTAATGCACCCCACTGTTTCAGATGCAATCATTTTTTTAACCAGCGCATTCTGCTTGGAAAGCTTGATAATATTAATGGAGAGTGACACGGCTACGATGGTGGGCAGTCCTTCCGGAACTGCAGCAACAATCAGAACAATGCTGGTAACAAATGCGTTAAGCACTTCTTCCAGATGAAGTCCGTCAGTTATTGCAAAGGAAATCAGCTCAGAGATAAACACAACAGCAGCTGCGATTATTCCCAGTATGGTGATTGTTTTGCCTAAACGAGCCAGTTTTTCCTGAAGAGGTGTGCTTGTACGATCTGTTCCAGTCAGTTCCTTTGCTATTTTTCCTATTTCTGTCTGGTCCCCCACTGCCGTAATCAGCATTTTTCCGTATCCGCTGGTAATGTAATTTCCGGAATACAACATGTTGGCGCGTTCCGCAAGGGGTGTCTTTTCATCGGTGATGATGTAATCTGCCTCCTTTTTTGCAGGTACGCTTTCCCCTGTTAAAGCTGATTCATCCACAGCCAGTCCCGAACTTAGCAAAAGTCTGCCATCGGCGGGGATCTTGTCTCCTGTTGAGAGAAGAACAATATCGCCTGCAACAAGTTCTTTTTGACTCAGCATGGTGGTATCACCATTTCGCAATACTTTAATCATGGTATCGTCACTGATTTTGGATAAAGCTTCAAATGCTTTGGCACTTTTTCCTTCCATAACAACGGTGATTAAAACGGAAAGGAAAATGGCGGCGAAGATTCCCACGCATTCCAGAAAATCCGCTTCAGATCCGGTGGTAGCACGAATAATATTAACGATCAGTGCAATGACGCCTGCCATAATAAGCATCAGAATCATGGGCTCACTGGATGCGCTTAAGATACGTTTAAATAGAGATTCAGGTTTTTCTCTAGTTAATACGTTTGTGCCATATTGTTCCCTGTTTTTCTCCGCATGAGATGTTGATAATCCGGTGGTCTCATCTGAGCCCAGTCGTTTTATCAGTTCTTGTTTTGACTCTAAAAATTCCTGCATTTTTTCCTCCATACATGCTCCTGTTTTACAAAATAAAAAACCCGCGTACAGCATCGCTATACACGAGTTCAAAAAGAGACCCAGTATAGCTGTGATAGCTATACATGAGTCTCGTTTATTAAGTACAAGCCAGACCGTTCCTGGTCAGTATGTTGACTTGACACGCATTATCTGCGCAAACTACTCCCTCACGAGTATTTTATATTGTTCCAATATTATGCCACATTATATCAAAGATTGTCAAGTTTTTTGAGCGGATTAAAGGAAATTAAAATGCATAATCTTTCAGTTCTACTTTATCCGATTCCTCATAGGGAGCCAGGGTAGAAATCATCTTTACGCTGACTTCAAACGGATTGAAGCAGTAATGGGTTTCCGTTGGTTCAATATGTATAAAATCTCCCTGTTTTAGATGGTAAGTAACTCCATCAACAACAATCTTTATTTCCCCTTCCAGAATAAAGAAATTCTCCTCCATCACATTGTGATAATGTGCAGTAAAGTCCTCGCCGGGCTGGAACTGCACCACTGCAAAATTCATCCGTGGTCCTTTCATCAGATATTTTGGTCCGCTGTCTCCAAACCGATATTCCCGCTCCGATTCATTTATGATATACATACTTATTCCCTCCTTTTTGTTCACAGGCCTGGGGCAGCCCACATGTTTTTGGTTATCCTGCGGTCGCACAGCGATAATTGCATTTTATAAAATTCCCTCCATGCTTCATAGATTTCCCCATATTGTTTATGCTTTTCCATATCGGGTATGATGCGTTCCTCAATTACAACAAGATCCTTGGCTGTCTGCCGGATATCCGGGTATAAACCAATTCCATAACCTGCTATAATTGCAGCCCCTAAGGCTGTGGCTTCCTTAACTTTTGGGATATTGACCGGAATCCCCAGCACATCCGATAGAATCTGCGCCCATAAATGGCTGTTGGCAGCGCCTCCCGCAAAGGTTATTTCCTCCGGCAGATTACCGGTTGTGCTTTGTACAAGCTCCAGATGCCCTTTTGTGACCAGAGCTGTGTTTTCAAGGATTGCACGGTAAAAGGTATAATGATTAAATTTGGCAGAATCCAGTTCAAAATTGGAGAAAGACGGAGCTGCATGTTTCCATTTCATAAAATTCATAATATCTGAAAATGCACACATCATCCCATAACAGCCTGCCGGTATCTTTTCTGCTTCTTCATTTAACAAATCATAAACATTTCTGCCGGTTTCTGCTGCCAGCTTTTTTTCAGTACTGCAGAAGCTGTCCCTGTACCAGCGCATCACAAGACCTGGCTTAAATGCCAGCGCTTCGTACTGCCACAGAGAAGGAATGGCATGGCAGTTAACCCGGACACGGCAGTCCGGGTCCATAATGGGAGTGTCGGTGTTGTATTCATACTGCCAGAAACTGCCGCCAAACACTGCGGCTTCCCCGGGATTTACCACTCCCACACCAATGCACCCAAGCTGGGCATCACCGCCCCCGGCGACCACAGGTATGCCCTCAGGAAGTCCGGTAGAAGACTGTAGCCCGGCCATGGTCTTTCCAATCACCGTACCGCATTCCTTTACAGGAGGGAACAAGTCGGTCCGTAATCCGCATCTTTGATTAATTTCTGGATTCCATGTCCGGGAGGACAGGCGAAACAGCCCGGTAGTAGAGCCGTTGCTGGGTTCAACCGCCAGAATTCCCGTTAATTTATAGATAAGCCAGTCATTAAACATCCCTAGGTATGCGGTCTTTTCGTATCGGTCCGGCAGCTTGTTTTTCACCCATAGAAGTCTTGGAATGGCATCCAGTGCAAAGGACTGCCCCGATTCCTGATACAAAAGGCGTTCCAGTTCAGGGTCTTTTTGGATTAACTGTTCCACTTCATCATTACTTCTGGCATCGACATTGGCACAGGCCCAGATTTCGCGGCCTTCTTTGTCATAAAGAACAATACCTTCCCTCATACAGGTGGTGGATATTGCGGCGATCTCCCTGGGATTTACATTATTTTCACTGATTACCCTGCGAATGCAGGATGCGGCAAGTTCCCAGTTTTGCACCCAGTCAAAATCCATGCTGCCCGGATAATCCGGATCTTCTTTGTGTTCCCATTCCTCCTGAACACAGGCGGTCTGACTCCCTTTTAAGTCAAACAGTACGGCACGTACACTCCCTGTTCCAGCGTCAATTGCTAAAAGATAATTTGATGACATGCAGACACCTCCATTTTGATTTTAATATCAACCGGGATCTTCGTTAAGCAGGCTCAGTGCAGTTTCTTCATCGGTAATCAGTGTATTTAAATATCCGCCTTTTAAGGATGCCCGGATTGCTTTAACCTTGCTGCTTCCAGCTGCCACGCCAATTACATTAGGCAGTGCCCGAAGCGTGGACAGAGGGGTGCTTAATAGCCGTTCTTCAATATCTGTTTCAACAGGATTCCCATCCTTGTCAATAAAATGACTTAAAAGGTCCCCCACTGCTCCCTGCATGGAAAGATACAGAAAGTCGTTTTTGGTGAAAATTCCATTCTTTATAATTGTCGCGTCCTCATTAATTCCTCCAATGCTGATCACTGTCATAGAAGCCAGATTCACCATCCGGGAGATTTCCTGAATGGATGGCTCATGCCTCAGCTGAGTGCACAGCTCTTTTGTTGAAACGATTAAAGGAGCGGGATACAAATACAGTTTTGTATTAAATACGCTGGAAAAGGTATTGGGAAGATAATAGCTGACTCCGCCAGTCAATGAAACGGCAGAGAGAGGCGCTTCTGCTACGGTTGCAAGCTGATTTAAAACACGGCTTAAGGTATCTCCGTATCCAATATTAATATAGGTATTTTCTGTAATCCGGTCGTTAATGTACATGGCAGCTGCCTTGGCAACAGTATCGTTGGCGCAGGAATCATCAGGAGAGGAGGGTACTACAAACGCATCCTTTAAATTCCATTTTTTGATTAATTCCTGTTCTGCCTGGAGGTGATGGCTGCGCTCCTGAGAGATCTTAAACTGTATTACTCCGTTCTGCCTTGCCTTATCTAACAGCTTTATTACTTTCATGCGGGAAATACCAAGTCTGTCGGAAATCTTCTGCTGGGTCATATTTTCGATATAATAGTACCATGCTGTCTTAACAATAAGTGATTCTTCGTAATTCATTCTGTTTATCCCCGGTTTCTTAAGATTGTCACAAAAGTTGTTAATAAAATAAAAAGTTTGCAACTAAACGTAGTATAGCAATTGGCATATCATCTGTCAATAGTACTGAAATAAAAATGATCATCCTGATAAAAATTCTATAAAACAATGTATTATCACTAAATAATATGTAAAATATAAAATAAATTAGTGCAAAAACACTACATATTTTTTGTGAAGCTATTGACAATCAAAATTAGATCATGTATCATCATGAATGTAACAAAAGTTTAGCAATAAAACAAAAATATCGTATCAACGGGTGGGGAGAAACATGAAACTATCTGAAACAGCAAGTCAGGGTCATAGTCTGTTTACTGCAACCGGAATAACAAAATCGTTTGGTTTGAATTCTGTTTTGAAAGGAATTGATATCAGTGTAGGGGAAAGGGAAGTGCTGGCGTTAATTGGGGGAAATGGTGCCGGAAAAAGTACGCTGATGAAAATTATTATGGGGATCTATCAGCCCGATGAAGGAAGGATCTTTGTTGCCGGTGAAAGGATTCATGCTTGTAAACCGGGTGTATCTCTGTCAAAAGGAATCTATATGGTACCCCAGGAACCTATGCTGTTTCCCAATATGACAGTTGAGGAAAACATTATCATGGGCTTTCATGAAAAACCGGCAAAGCTTCGGAAGAGACTGAAGGAGATCATGAATGAGATTAACTGGGATCTGGACATTTTCAGAAAAGCAATGAGCTTATCCATAGCAGAGCAGCAGCTGGTGGAGATCTTAAGAGGGTTGATGAGGCAGGCGAGAGTTCTGATTTTGGATGAACCTACCAGTGCCCTGACATTTGACGAAGTGGAAAGCCTTTTTAAGATTGTAGGAGATTTAAAGAAAAAGGGAATTGGAATTATATATATTACCCACCGTCTGACAGAGGTGTTTCAGATCGCCACACATGTGGCAATTATGAGAGACGGTGTCATTACACTGAAAGGTAAAATTTCTGAATTTACCAGGGATATGCTGGTTAAGGGGCTTCTCCCGCAGGACTGCGAAGAGACGAAAAAACAGGAGACTAATGAAATTGATTATATCGGATTGAAACCTGCTTTTGAACTGATCCATTTCTCAGGATATGGATTTTGGGATATTAATCTGAAAATTTATCCGGGGGAGATCCTGGGCGTGGCAGGACTTGTAGGTGCCGGGCGGACAGAGATGGCGCTTACTGTGTTTGGCAGAGATAAGACCATATCCGGACAGGCACTTTTAGAGGGAATGGATGTAACCGGACTTTCCACCAGGGCAATTTTGAAAGCGGGAATCAACTATGTTCCCGAAGACCGCCGTTTAAATGGTCTCTTCACAATCAGTGATGTGGCGGCAAATATCACATCTTCCCTTGTTACAGGAAAAACAATGGGAAGAATCTTCATAAATAAAAAAGTGGAATACGAAATAGCCAGAAGATATGTAGAAGGCTTCCGAATTCGGATTACCGGTTTAGACCAGCTGTCCGGCAGCTTATCCGGAGGCAATCAGCAGAAAATAGTAATCGGACGATCCCTGGCAACTGGTCCGAAACTTGTAATTCTTGATGAACCAACAAGAGGTATTGATGCAGCGGCCCGAAAAGATGTATACGGGATCATACATAAACTAAAAAAACAGGGGGTTGCTGTAATGCTGATTTCTTCAGACATGGAAGAAATTGTGGAACTGTCAGACCGGGCTGTGGTGGTGTATCGGGGGCGCATCAGAGGGGAACTGAAAAAGCGTGAAATTACACAGGCCGGGCTGATGGCAGCATCTTTTGGTGTTGGGGAAGGAAAGCAGGTGGAGATATGAGAAAAATTTTAAAAACCCGGGAGATAAACAGTTTTTTATTTCTGGCAGGTTTGATTTTTCTGGTAGGCTTAATAAATCCCAGTTTCTGGCAGCCGGTAACCATAATCAATTGCTTCAATGACAGTGTGGTTTTTACATTTCTCTCTGCAGGGATTGCATTTGTTATTCTGACTGGTGAAATTGATGTATCAATTGGTGCAGTGCTTGGTCTGTCTGCAGCTGTAGGGGCAACGCTGCTTCGGGATGGCTACGGAATTGCAGCAGCACTTTTTGCAGCGATTTTCGTAGGAGCTGTGGTGGGTATGATTAATGGAATTGGTGTGGCTGTATTAAACATTCCCTCTCTCATATTTACGCTTGGCGTCAATGGTGTCGTCAGGGGAATTATTTATGTATACACAAAGGGCGCCTGGGTTGAGAATCTTCCTGCGGATTTTACCTTAATGTCAAATCGTTTACTTACCAAAAATGTTACATACTTTTATGGCGCAGCTGTTTTGGTTGTAATAATAGGACATATCATTCTTACCAGAACCCGGAAGGGAAAATATTTTGTGGCAGTAGGAGATAATTCTGCAGGGGCAACGCTGGTAGGAATACCGGCTGATAAGATAAAAATACTGTCATATGTGCTGTGCGGAATATTTTCTTCTGTGGCAGGCATGATTTACGCTTCCAGAATTGGTTTTATTACACCCACTGCCGGAAACGGATATGAAATGAAAGCAATTGCGGCCTGCGTTCTTGGAGGGCTTAGTCTGACAGGAGGAGTGGGAAGTCTAGCAGGTGCATCCATTGGTGCAGTCATAATGTCATCAATCAGCAGAATTCTTGTTTTCCTGGGGTTTTCCTCTGATTATGACAATACGATTACCGGTTTTTTACTGCTGACCATTGTAGTAATTAATACATCAGCCCAGAATCATACAGTCAGGAAAAACCGCCATGAAATTTTATTGGTAAGGACAGCTCAAAAAGGAGGGGAAAAAGCATGAAAATCTCCTTTTCACCCAAGTTGAAGCAGGTATGGAAAAAGTGGGAGTTTGTTCTGACTCTTATTATTCTGTTGGAAATAATAATTTTTGCATTGAAAAACAGTAAATTTCTCATGCCAAGAGTATTATTTGGAAGTATGAATGATATTATCTCTATCTGTATCATTTCCCTTTTTGTAACCTTTGTAATGATTACGGGAGGAATTGATATACAGGCAGGGTCAATTGTAGGATTGTCGTCTATTATACTGGGGGTTGCCTGGCAGGATTTTGGCTTTAATATCTGGGCGGCATCATGTCTGGCAATGGCTGCAGCAGGAGTGTGCGGTGGAATATCAGGATTTTTTATTGCCTACTGCGGGGTCCAGCCCATGGTAGTGACACTGGGCGGAAGTTTTTTGTACACAGGAATCGGGCTTCTGGTATCGAAACTTTCTGCAACAGAAAGCTATAAAGGAATCGGAGGGTTTCCGGAAGGTTTTCTCCGATTGTCAAAATACAGGCTGTTTGGAATCATTCCATTTCAGGTGATTATATTTCTTATTCTGGCAGTTCTGGCCTACATTCTTTTGCACAAAACCCGGTACGGAAGAGAAGTATTTCTGGTAGGTGTAAACCAGAATGCGGCGGAATATTCGGGTATTAATACAAGACTGATAATTATGAGTACCTACGTTCTTTCGGCTGTCAGTGCGTCGGTGGCAGGTATCATTCTGACCTCTTATTTGGGGACTGCTAAAAGTGATATTGGAGCTACACTGACGCTGCCCATTATTACTGCGGTAGTTCTGGGCGGGACGTTAAGTACAGGAGGAAAGGGGAGTGTTCCCGGAACGGCACTCGCGGCAGTGGCCATCGGAACATTAAGATTTGGTCTGCCACTTTGCTTTAAGGTAAGCCAGCAATATCTGGATATTCCGGTGGGCATTCTTTTACTGGTAATTATCATTGGACGGGCATTACTAAACCGCCCCGGGTTAAGAGTGAAAACGGTAATAAGAGGGAGAATCCCTCATAAATAAAGCTTTATATAGTAAGGAGGAATTTTGTATGAGAAAGGGAATGGCGCTTTTATTGGCAGGAATCCTGGCTGCATCTGCACTGGCAGGCTGCAGCGGGGCGGGCGGAGCAAATAAGGAAGCCGCAGCAAAAGCAGAAAAGAAGGCATCTGATATCACTGGAAAGACTGTAGTTTTTATTCCAAAGTTGACGGGAAATGCATTCTTTGAATCAGCAGCTAAGGGAGCTGAGAAATACGGCAAAGAATGGGGAATTAACGTGGATTACCAGGGAAGTCCCAACGCTGCTGTTGCAGATCAGGTTTCAGTGATTAA
>Ga0316613_10001729_pt1 | contig 14682 bp, 13 predicted proteins | sample OWC_soil_day10_C_2_FD_207647 | JGI IMG/M metagenome (GOLD analysis project Ga0316613, IMG submission 207647) | Wetland soil microbial communities from Old Woman Creek delta, Ohio, United States - OWC_soil_day10_CT_b | ecosystem: Environmental > Terrestrial > Soil > Wetlands | place: USA: Ohio...
CCAGCGCGGCGGTATCGGCCACGGCGGAGCCGGACAGCGAGGCCATGATCACCGCGGCAATTACCGCCACGTAACCCAGACCGCCCTTGATATGCCCGACCCAGGCCATGGCCAGCCGGATGATGCGCTTGGTCATGCCGCCGGCGTTCATGAATTCGCCGGCCAGCATGAAGAACGGCACAGCCAGCAGCGGGAAGCTGTTGGCGCCATCCCACATGTTCTGCACCACGATCTGCGGATCCATCATGCCCAGGTGCACCATCAGCGCCAGGGCGCAGCCCAGCAGCGCGAACGAGATCGGGGTGCCGATGGCCACGAAGAACAGCAGCGCCACCACATAGATAACGAGGGTCATTGTTTTTCTCCTGCCTTGGCTTTGGCGCGGGCGGCTTCTTCTTCCGCGGCCATTTCTTCACCGACCTTGCCCAGCTCGCGTTCGGCCAGCATTTCCGGGTCGTCTTCGTTGCTTTCGGCCAGTTCCTGGTCGGTCACGCGACCGAGCGCCAGGCGGATCAGGTTGGCGATGGCGATCAAGGCCAGACCGGGACCGGCGATGTAGGTCACGCCGTACACCCACAAGGTGCTGATCTGCAGCACCGGCGAGGCATTTTCGGCAATCACGGTATGCAGCATCACCGTGCCGTAGGTGATGAGCACCCCGCAGATCAGCACCAGAATCTGGGTGATCGCGTAAAAGACTTTCTGCACCGGCTTGCCGACCATGTGCACGAACATGTTCACGTTGATGTGGGTGTTCTGTTTCATGGCGACCACGGCGCCGCAGAAGGTCAGCCAGATGAACATGAAGCGCGGCACTTCTTCGGCGAAATCGAGGCCGCTGTTGAAGCCGATGCGCATGGCGACATTGAGACCCACCAGTATCAGCATGCCGATCATCATGAGCACCATGATGAATTCGAGGGCGCGGATGGCCCATGCCGAAACAGAGTCGAGGATTTTTCCCATTTCTGTTGTCCTGTTGCCCGCTCACGGTGCGATAGGAAGCCGTGAACGGCGATTTGGATAACTCCGGTGTCCAGAACGGACACCGGGCGTCATGACTGCAAACCACCGCCACACCCGGACACTACCGTCCGGGTGCGGCGCACCGGGCCGCCGAGGGGAGGAGTCAGCCCGGTGCCGTGGTTTACTTGGCCTTGCGTACCGCGTCGATTTCGGCGTAGAAGCCCTTGACGAAGTCTTCACCGATCTGCGGTGCGAACTTGGTCACCACCGGCTTGACCTTGTCCTGGATCTTGACCAGATCGGCCGGGGCAATCGCGCTGACCTTCACACCTGCCTGGCCGAACTTGCCGATCACGTCCTTGTCGCCCTCATCCAGCAGCTTGCGTTGCAGCAAGCCCGCTTCCACTGCGGCTTTCTTCACGCCGGCCTTGTCAGCGTCAGAGAGCTTGTCCCAGAACTTCTTGGAAGCCACCAGCGCCACCGGGGTGTAGACGTGGTTGGAGAGCGAGATGAACTTCTGCACTTCCTGCATCTTGTTGGAGTACATGTGCACCAGCGGGTTTTCCTGGCCGTCGATCGCCTTGATTTCCAGCGCGGTGAACACTTCGGCAAAGGCCATCGGCACCGCATTGGCGCCCAGGGTCTTCCAGGTTTCCAGCGCAACCGGGTTGGCCATCACGCGGATCTTCAGGCCGTTGATGTCTTCCAGCTTGGTCACTTCGCGCTTGCTGTTGGAAAGATTGCGGAACCCCATGCCGGTCCAGGTCAGGCCCACGATGCCGGTCGGCTCGATCTTTTCAAAGATCTTCTTGGACGAGGCACCGTCGAGCAGGGCGTAAACTTCCTTGGTGTTGGCGAACATGAACGGCAAGTCCCAGATCTGGACTTCCTTCACGCGGGTGGAGAGCGGGGCCAGCGTGCCGATATAGAGCTCCTGGGTGCCGGCCTGCACGCCCTGCAGCATTTTTTCATCGCTGCCGAGGGTGGCGCCGTGGAAAGTCTGGATCTTGACGTTGTTGTTGGTGTACTTCAGCGCCAGTTCGGCAAACTTGTTCATGGCAACGGCTTGCGGATGGGTATCCGGCATGGCATGGCCGACTTTGGCAGTGACTTGGGCCAGGGCGGCGCCGGACATCAGGGCGGCAACGGCGGAAGCCAGGACAACGTGTTTGAAAATTGCCTTCTTCATGCTCACTTCTCCTCAAAAAGGGTCAAAACATGACCCAAAAGAATCTTTAACAACAGGCACTTCAACTATCGAATCACCTTGCCGCGATGGCTTGCTGCAAAGCCGCGGCACGGGCGACCCGGTCACACACAGGAAGCGGGGGAAGTTCTTTCTCCCGAAGCACCACCCCACTCCCAGACTCACTTGCGTGTTTCTGTTACGGCACCTGCAGCGTGCCATCGACGAGACGCGTCTGCGTCCAGGTGGTCACGGTCTTTTCGCACGGGTATTTCGCTGCTTCGGTTTCGTTGATATCCACGCCCAGGCCCGGCTTGTCGTTGGCATAGACATAGCCGTTGCGGAATTCCGGCAGTCCGGGGAATACATCCAGCAGCGCTTCGCGCGGGCCCTTCAGTTCCTGGATCACGAAGTTCGGTGGCTCGGTGCCGGACCATTCCTGCACGCCGAAATTGCGTGCGGCCAGATCGATATGGATGTTGGCGGCGTGCGCCAGCGGCGACATGTCGCCCGGGCCGTGCCAGGCGGTGCGCACGTTGTATTGCTCGGCGAAGAGTTGCAGCTTGCGGCCCGGAGTGATGCCGCCGACCTGGCTCAGGTGCACGCGGATGTAGTCGATCAGGTGATCGGCGATCAGTGTCTTCCATTCATACGGATGGTTGAAGAGTTCGCCCTGTGCCAGCGGGATGCTGGTCTTGGCACGCAGTTCGCGCAGCCATTCGCCTTCTTCCAGCGCGATCGCGTCTTCGAGGAAGAACAGGTCGAACTGCTCCATTTCCTGCGCAAACTTGATCGCTTCGATCGGCTTCAGGCGTTCGTGCACGTCGTGGCAGAGCTGCACGTCCCAGCCCACCTTGCTGCGGATGCCCTCGAACAGCTTGAGCGTGTCGCGCATGTATTTCTTGCTGTCCAGATACACGCCATCGAGCGCGCCCTTGGGGGCCGTGGCCGGTGCGGCACCATAACCACCGCCGCCGTAACCGCCGCTCTGGCAACGGATATGGGTGATGCCCTGCGCACGATACTTCTCGATGTTCTCGCACAGTTCGGCCAGATCCTTGCCGTCGGCATGGCGATAGATCGGTACGCCTTCGCGCACCTTGCCGCCGAACAGCTGGTAGACGGGCATGTTGGCGAGCTTGCCCTTGATGTCCCACAGCGCCATGTCGACGCCGGAGATCGCGTTGTTCTCGATCGGGCCGTTGCGCCAGTAGGCGTTCTGGTGCATCAGCTGCCATTGCTCTTCGATCGCTTCGGCATCGCGGCCGACCAGCAAGGGCTTGAGATATTCCTCGATCAGGCATTTGACCGCGACATGGCGGTAGGCAAAGGTCGCGCAGCCCAGGCCGTAGAGTCCGGGCTGGTTGGTTTCCACTTTCACCACCACGAGGTTGATCCCCTCGGGGGCGGTGAGAATGACTTTGACGTCAGTAATCAGGGTTGCCATTTTTTCTCCTTTGTAGAGAAGGTGGGTCTTTTTGAAATTCGCTTCAGTCATCCGCTTCGTTTGAAATGCGGATGACACGTTTAATCAATGCATCAGAAAGTCAGTTGCACCTTCATCTGCGAGCGACGATCCGAGGCCAGTTCGAACGCTTCACCTGCACGGTCAATCGGCAGCGAAGCAGTGATGATCGGCTTCACATTGATGCGGCCTTCCTTGATCAGGCGAGCGGCCAGCGCGTATTCGGTATCGAAGCGGAAAGCACCGATCAGACGGATTTCCTTGCCGACCAACGTGCCGATGGGAATCGGTACATCGCCGGTCACGCCGACCTGAATGATGGCGCCGCGCGGACGCAGTGCCGGGATCACGTCCTTCAACACCGCGCCAACGCCGGTGCATTCGATGGCGACATCGAAATAGCCCTTGTCGGCAGTGAATTCTTCCGCCTTCAGGCCCGGCTCGACCGAGACATTCACGGTGGATGTCGCGCCCATTTCCACAGCCTTGGCCAAGGCGGCATCGTGCAGATCGGTGGCGACGACTTCGAGCGCACCGGCATAACGTGCGGCAGCGACGACCAGAGCACCGATCGGGCCTGCGCCGGTCACGAGGACCTTCTTGCCGGCGAGGTTGCCGGCTTGCTGCACGGCATGCAGCGCAACCGAGAGCGGCTCGCAGCAAGCGGCTTCGCCCAGAGAAACGTCATTACCCACCGGTTCGCACTGGTATTCCTCGGCCACGATCAGTTCGCGGAATGCGCCCTGGCTGTGCGGCGTGCGCATCGCACTGCCGTAGAACCACATGTCGAGACAATGATGATGCTCGCCGGCCTGGCAAAACTTGCACTTGCCGCAAGGGCGGCTCGGGTTCAGCGCAATACGGTCGCCGGCCTTGACGCGGGTGACCTTGTTGCCGACCGCTTCCACGGTGCCGGCCACTTCATGACCCAGCACGATCGGCTGCTTGACGCGCACCACGCCAAAACCGCCGTGCAGGTAGTAATGCAGATCAGAGCCGCAGATGCCACCGGCACCGATGCGCACCAGCACTTGGTCATCTTTCATTTCTGCGACCGGAACGGCTTCGATGCGCAGGTCTTTTTCAGCGTGCAGTACGCAGGCTTTTGCTTCCATTCAAACTTCTCCTGATTCAAACAATGTGGCGACACCGGATAGATGGATGAACCCGGAGAAGCGTTGGCGAGGAGGAAATACTGTCCGCAGCCTCTCCGGTTTCAAAATGGTTGGGTTACAGCACCGACAGCCAGCCGCCATCCACATAGATCATCTGGCCGTTCACATAATCCGAGGCCGATGAGGACAGATAAACCGCCGTGCCGATCAGCTCTTCCGGCTTGCCCCAGCGACCGGCCGGGTTGCTCTTCTTCACCCAGGTATCGAATTCGACGTTTTCGACCAAGGCAGCGCACATTTCCGTGAGGATGTAGCCCGGGCCGATGGTGTTGGCCTGGATGTTGAACTGCGCCCACTCTGCCGCCATGGCGCGGGTGAGCATCTTGATGCCGCCCTTGGCGGCGGTATACGGCGCCACGGTGGCCCGGGCGGCTTCGCTCACCAGCGAGCCGATATTGATGATCTTGCCGCCGGTGCCGCGCGCGATCATGCGCGTGGCGGCGGCCTTGCCAACGATAAAGGCGCTGGTGAGATTGGTATCGATCACGCGCTGCCAGTCTTTCAGTTCCAGCTCGACCATCGGCTTGCGGAACTGGATGCCGGCGTTGTTGATCAGGATATCGATGGCCACGCCATCTTTATCCAGCGCGTCAAATGCAGCCGCCACAGCTTCTTCGCTGGTGACATCGAAAGCCAGCCCGCGGGCGTTGTAGCCCTTGGCCTTGAGCTTGGCCACGGCTTCGGTCAGGTTTTCTTCGCGCAGATCATTGATCACGACGGCAGCACCCGCCTCGGCCAGGCCTTCGGCATAGGCAAAGCCCAAGCCACGCCCGGATCCGGTAACCAGTGCGGTACGGCCAGTCAAATCAAACAGTGCAGACATTCTTCATTCCTCCAGAAGTGAGTTACTTGAGTTCGCCCAGGTGGCGTAAAAATCTATCCAGCAGTTCAGTCAAACTTAAGGCGCGCATTCAAATCGCTGTCGGCCTGCTCGATCAGCGCCAGTGCGGCGCGCTCCGCGCCCTTCGCGTCGCCGGTTTCAATGGCGCGGCACAGGTCTTCGTGCATGGGCAACGAAAACGCCGGCCCGCCGGGCTTTTGGGAAACAATTTCAAAACTGGTGCGCAGGATCGCGGACATGGCGTCCTGCATCTGCCGCACGAACTGGTTACCGCAGGCCGCCAGCAATATGGAGTGGAAAGCCAGATCGGCGGCAACATAATCACCCTCGCCCGCCACGGCGCGCTCCATCTCCAGATACGCGGCGCGCAAGGCACGGCGCTCGTCATCGCTGGCGCGTTGCGCGGCAAGGCGTGCGGCTGCAGGCTCGACGATCCGCCGCAGTTCCATCAGATCACGCGACAGCGCTTGATTCAGAACAGATGGGTGGGCGCGCCAGGAAATGACGCTGGGGTCAAACAGATTCCAGTGCATCGGATCGAGGACAGTGGTACCCACTTTGCGGCGCACCACCAGCATGCCCTTGGCCACCAACGACTTGATCGCCTCCCGAACAACGATGCGGCTGATGCCAAAACGTTCGCACAGTTCCATTTCCGAAGGCAGTACCTCGCCCGGCGTGTAACGCCCCGAACAGATGTCCTGCCCCAGGCGATCGAGCACCTGTTCCTGGAAGGTAAGCCGCGATGAGTAGTGTTTTTTGTCCATAGGTAATATGTATCACATATGATTTTTGAACGTCAAACACTTAATGATTGATTGTCATACAATCAATCAATACAGCCTGACGAACGGCAAAAACAAGGTGGGAACTTGAGCCAAGGAAATAGACAACAACACCACGCGACGCAGCGTTGCACAAACGAGGGTGTTTTAGAGTTTATGTAAACGGTCATTAGGCAGGAGATACAGGGCCATCAGGAAAAGATGTTTGGCACCGAGGTGTCGCCGAGCCTCATCCTCGCCGTTACGGATGTGAATCGCCCCAGCTTTGGTGGTCCTAGCCAAGCTGGGGCGATTCAAAATACTTATTGCGACTTCTCTGGCGCTTCGAAATGAGCATCACGGATTTTTGTAATCCCATCAGCGGAGCTTTTCTCTCTTGGGACAGGTTGTTCTCGCCCTGTTTTATGCCAGTGCCTGCGCCAGATCCGTTTGCAAATCCTCTGCAGCTTCGATCCCAACCGAAAGACGGACCAGCGCGTCGCCCACGCCCAGACGAGCGCGCTCTACGACGGGGAGATTGGCATGGGTCTGGATCGCCGGCACAGTAATCAGACTTTCCACACCACCCAAACTTTCGGCATAGGCAATGTAGTTCAGTCGCTCTATCAGCCGCGCTACCGCCTCTTGGTTCGCAAGCTCGAATGAAATCATGGCGCCGAAGCCGCTGGCTTGCTGCTGCAGCCGGTCATGCCCCGGATGTTGCGACAATCCGGGATACAGCACCTTGCGTACCTGCGGTTGCCGGGTCAGCCAATCAGCAAGCCTTTGCGCGCTTTGTTGCTGGCGCTCCAGGCGCAAAGCGAGGGTTTTCATGCCGCGCAGCAACAACCAGGCATCCTGCGGGCCGAGCACGGCGCCGATGGCGTTTTGCAGGTAGGCCACCTTTTCAGCCAGTGCCGGATCGCGCACAGAGACGAGACCCGCCAGCACGTCATTGTGGCCACCCAGATACTTCGAGGCGCTGTGCACGACCAGATCCGCACCCAGATCGAGCGGTTTCAACCAGAACGGCGTCAGAAAGGTGTTGTCGACGATAAACAGTAGATTGTGTTGTCTTGCCAGCGCGGCCAGCGCCGGCAAATCCGGTACGTGCAGACAGGGATTGGACAGCGATTCGACCAAGATGGCGCGGGTATTGGGGCGTATCGCGGCTTGATAAGCAGCCGTATCGGTCACGGCCACATAACTCACGCTCAGTCCGAAACGGCTGAACACCTGATCGAGCAAACGGCTGCTTCCGCCATAACACCCTTCAGCAACCACCAGATGATCGCCGCTGCTGAACAGGCTGAATACCGTATTCAACGCCGCCAGCCCCGAAGCAAAGGCAAAACCGGCACAACCGTGATCCAATGCCGCAATGGTTTGTTCCACCACGCTGCGCGTGGGGTTGGCGCTGCGGCTGTAATCGAAGCCAGTGCTTTGTCCCAAGGCCGGGTGTTCGAAAGTGGCGCTCTGGTAGATCGGGGTGCTGATGGCGCCCGTTCTGGCGTCCTGACATCGGCCAGCCTGAGCCAGCAGCGTTTCAATTTTTGGCATGATTACTCCCTATCGGCAGATCAACAATTCAGCCAACGATAGCAGCAATGCACCCGCGAATTCATCGTTTATTCTGATTTGCTTATACGCAGAACCCGCACAATCAAGGCATTTATTATTCTTTTTGGTTATTATTAATTTAATTAATATTCTTTTTGGTGATTTACCGTTTGCCGTAGAGTGTCTCCATAAGCCATACAAACGCAGGAGCACACCATGACCGTACTGATTGTTGGCGGAGACAAGGTAGACAGCTTCACCCGCACCCTGGAATCGGCCGGATTCCATTCGTTCCGGCACTGGAACGGCCGCAAAGCCGGCGATCACCATCAGGCGATCCCCCGGGATACCCAGTTGATCGTGCTGGTGGTTGATCAGGTCAATCATGGCATGGCCGCCAAGGTACGCGGCGAAGCCTATGCGCTTGGCTTGCCCATTATCTACAGCCCGCGTTCGCGTGCCCGGCTGGATCAACAATTATCGCGCCTGCGCACCCACGCGCTGGCCGCCTGACGAGGTTCCAACACCCATTTCTCTCGGCTTCAAACAGCCCGCACAGTGAGATTTCACTGCGGGCTTTTGGCTCGTTCTGAGCATCCGCACACCTGTGTTTGCGGCCATAACCTTATAAATTCTTCTTCGTTTTTTCCCGTCACACGAGCCGTTAATCTCGGTCGGAATGCCATCCGGCAACGCTTGCTGATTTTTAACCACGAAGGAGTCGACTGAATGCCCGCAGACCTGGAAGTACGCCGCACACTTGGCGAAAAGGCGGCCCGCCAGCTTTCCAACACCACCAAGACCCCCGCGCAATGGGGCGGGATCACGCCACGCTGGCTGGTTTCGTTCCTGACCTGGACGCCGGTCGAAGCTGGTGTTTATCGCGTCAACCGCGTCAAGGATGTATCCGGCGCCACGCCGGCCGATGTCGATTGCAGCCCGAAGGATGGTCAGGATCTGGCCGAGCTGTTTATCGATTACGAAGAAAAGCCGCGCGAATACACGCTCAACGCAGTGACTGCGGTGCTGGACGTGCAGACCCGCGTTTCCGACCTCTACCGCAGCCCGTACGACCAGATTCAGGAACAGTTGCGCCTCTTGGTCGAGCGCGTGAAAGAGCGCCAGGAAAACGAGCTCGTCAACAATCTGGACTACGGCCTGCTCAGAAGCGCCGCCGCATCGCAACGCATCAAGACCCGCAAAGGCCCGCCCACGCCGGACGATCTGGACGAGCTGATTTCCAAGGTCTGGAAAGAGCCTTCCTTCTTCCTAGCCCACCCGAAAGCGATTGCCGCATTCGGCCGCGAATGCACCCGCCGCGGCGTGCCGCCGCCCACCGTCAACCTGTTCGGCACGCCGTTCCTGACCTGGCGCGGCATTCCGCTGGTGCCCAGCGACAAGCTGCACATCAACAGCAAAAACAAAACCAGCATTCTCTTGATCCGCACCGGCGAGCAGAAACAAGGCGTGACCGGCCTGTTCCAGCCGGGGCTTGCGGGCGAAGTCTTGCCGAGCCTGTCCGTGCGATTCATGGGCATCAACCGCAAGGCGATTGCCTCCTACCTGATCTCGCTTTATTGCTCTGCCGCCGTCCTGACCGACGATGCGATCGCAGTGCTCGAAGACGTGGATGTGGGTAACTACTATGACTACGCGTGAACCGAGTGAATCAGTGATTGCGCTGGCGCCGAGCCAGCCCGACGCGCCCGATGCTGGGCTCATCGAACAACTGGCCAACCAGTTGTTTCTTGGCAGCACGCCATTGAGCCCGCAATCCGCCACGTCGGCGCCGGTTGCCCCGGTGGCATTGGCGGCTTTGCCAACGCCGGCCAGCGGCGGGAACTTGCAGGCGCCGACGCAGATCGAGCTGCAAAGCATCCCTGCAAGCCTTGCGCGCCTGCTGGCGCTGGTGCCGCCCTCGCGCGGCGGCGATCTGCCCTCCCCGGCTGCCGCAGGACAGCCGATCGCAGCCACCAAGCCACCGGCAATCGGTTCGACGACTTCGTCACAGCCTGCGCCGGTTCAGCCGTTCTGGCCCACGACGGGCGCAGAGGTGCCGTTCACGGTGCCCGCCGCGCCGGCCGCACCCACGTCGGCAGCCACCGTTGCCGAAACCGGCGACTACGGCTTCTTGACCGAGAAACAGGTTCAGCAGAACCAGATGCAGAAAGCGGCAACCACGGTTTCGCGTCCAGAGGCCTTGTCGCTCAATCCGCAACTGGTGCCCGATCTCAAGTCCGGTCGGCGCGAAGCCTTCGATGCGCGTGCGGTGAAGCGGGATTTCCCGATCCTGCAGGAACGGGTGCACGGCAAGCCGCTGATCTGGCTCGATAACGGCGCGACCACGCAGAAACCGCAGACGGTGATCGACCGGGTTTCGTACTTCTACGAGCACGAAAACTCGAACATCCACCGCGCCGCGCATACGCTGGCCGCACGCGCGACCGATGCCTATGAAGCCGCACGCGACAAGGTGCGCCGTTTCATCAACGCCGGATCGTCGAGCGAAGTGATCTTCGTGCGTGGTGCGACCGAAGGCATCAACCTGGTGGCGAAAAGCTGGGGCGCCCAGAACATCGGGCCCGATGACGAAATTGTCATTTCCTGGCTGGAGCACCACGCCAACATCGTGCCGTGGCAGCAACTTTGCGCTGCAACAGGCGCCAAGCTGCGCGTGATTCCGGTCGATGACAGCGGCCAGATCCTGCTCGACGAGTACGAGCGCCTGCTGAACAGCCGCACCAAGATCGTGGCGGTGACGCTGGTATCGAACGCGCTGGGCACGGTCACGCCGGTGCACGAAATTGTCGGCATCGCCAAACGGCGCGGCATCACCACGCTGGTCGATGGCGCGCAGGGCGTGTCGCACATGAAGGTGGATGTGCAGTCGATAGGTTGCGATTTCTTTATCTTCTCGGGCCACAAGATGTTCGGCCCGACCGGCATCGGCGTGGTGTATGGCCGAGCTGAAGTATTGGACGACACGCAGCCCTGGCAAGGCGGCGGCAACATGATTGCCGATGTGACTTTCGAGAAAACCGTGTACCAGCCGGCACCGAACAAGTTCGAAGCGGGCACCGGCAACATCGCCGATGCCGTCGGTCTGGGCGCGGCGATCGATTACCTCGACCGCTTCGGCATGGACACGATCAACCGCTACGAGCATTCGCTGCTGGAATACGCGACCGAAGGACTGATCCGCATTCCCGACCTGCGCCTGATCGGCACGGCCAAGGAAAAAGCGGGCGTGCTTTCGTTCGTACTCGAAGGTTGGCGCACCGAAGACGTGGGCAAGGCGCTCGACAAGGAAGGCATCGCGGTGCGCTCCGGCCACCATTGCGCCCAGCCGATTCTGCGTCGCTTCGGCGTCGAAGGCACGGTGCGTCCTTCACTGGCGTTGTACAACACCTTTGAAGATATCGATGCCCTGGTCGCGGCAGTACGGCGGCTTGCAGGAAATCGCGGTTGAGTTTGTCGTCACCCCGGCGAAAGTGACCAACGGGAATGCAGAGCCCGGGGTCCAGTACTGACAGCCACAAAGCCTGGATTCCGGCCTGCGCCGGAATGACGATCAAGCCATAAACCGGGAGGGACTGCCGCTCCCTCCCCTTTTTTTCGAGTGAATCCCGACCATGAGCGAAACCGTCAATGTCACGACTTCCAGTGAAGCCTCTTCCGGCAGCTATGAGGTTCTGCACCCCGCCGTCATCCGAGGCCCATTCAAAACCATCCGGCGCGATATCCGCATGATTCTGGAGCGCGATCCGGCCGCCAAGGGCGCGTTGGAAGTGCTGCTTTGCTACACCGGCCAGCATGCGGTCTGGGCTTATCGCCTGTCGCACTGGCTATGGGTACGCAATTTTCGCTTGAGCGCGCGCTGGCTGTCGCAAGTGGCACGCATTTTCACCGGCATCGAAATTCACCCCGGCGCGACGATTGGCAAGGGATTCTTCATCGATCATGGCATGGGCGTGGTGATTGGCGAGACCACCGAAATCGGCAACGAAGTTACGGTTTATCACGGCGTCACGCTGGGTGGAACCAGCCTGGCGCACGGCAAACGCCACCCGACGCTGGGTGATCGCGTAGTGGTCGGCGCCGGGGCCAAGTTGCTGGGCGCGATCACCATCGGCAGTGATTGCCGGGTTGGAGCAAATTCAGTGGTGGTGAAATCCGTGCCGCCCAATTCCGTTGTGGTCGGCATACCCGGCCAGATCGTGATCCGCGCCAAAGATACCCCGTCCAGCGACAAGCCTGATCTGCAGGATTCCAACTTACCCGACGCGATCGGCACCACATTGCGCACCCTGCTTGCCCGGGTGGAACAGTTGGAAAAAGCCACCGGCGGCGGCACGATCCACTCGCCAGTGCAAGATGCCGATGGCGCCTGGCACGGCGAGGATTTCACGATCTGATCGGCCTGGGTTTGTCGTGGTTTGTCGTGGTTTGCCGTCATACCGGCGCACGCCGGTATCCAGCCAAGACATCCGGCAAGCCTATGAAATTCCGGATAACCATAGAAACAATTCTTCGTTTTTCAGTGCCGCACAACCCGATACGCTGGCACCACACCACATAGGAATATGCCTCATGGCAAAAATTGAAAACCTGTCCTGCTCGGAATGCGGACAATTGCACTGCTACCGGCGCGACAAAAAATTCCCGAACTTTTGCCTGACCGAAGCCACCGAAGAGGCCCAGGTTGATACCACGGTCGAAACGTATCGTGGGGAATCACAGGATGCATTGGTAGCCAGAGCGGCGGCCGAGGTAGAAGGTTTGTACTACTGCCAGATTTCACGCGTGGAAGAAATTGTGGCCTTTGCCAAGCGGATCAACGCCACGCGCATCGGCATTGCCTCTTGCCTGGGTTTGCTAGAAGAGACCAAGATATTCACCAAGGTACTGCGCGCCGCCGGGCTGGAACCCTACACCGTGCTGTGCAAGGTGGGATCGGTGGATAAAACTGATATCGGCATTCCGGATGGATTGAAAATCCAGTGCGGCACCTTTGAAGCTTGCTGCAACCCGATCTTGCAGGCGCAACTGCTGAATCAGGAGCAAACCCAGCTCAACGTGATCATGGGCCTCTGCGTGGGGCACGATTCGCTGTTCATCAAGTATTCCGAAGCCTTGGTCACCACGCTGGTCACCAAAGACCGGGTAACCGGCCACAATCCGGCGGTGACGCTCTACACCTCGAAAACCTACAGCAAGCGCATTCTTGATCCGGAACATTTGCGGAAGCTCTGACACCACGATTCAAGCCTGCGCAACTTGCGGGGATTCTGTTGAAAAAGTTATCGCGGCAGTATTGATGCCACATAGGCTGGCGTTTTAACGCTAAATCATAAGGAAGAAAACGGCCATCAAGAGTTATTCGACCGCTAAATTTGTCGGGCCGGTCAAGACTGGTTCCTGCCATTCAACTCTTGACAGTGACTGGCTCTACCCTGCACAGAGCGGCCGGCTGATCAGTTCCAATACAAACGAGAGGTCACCCCATATATTCATCCAAACATACCTCAACGGAGCCGGTTGCGGCCGAGAATTTCGTCGGATATCAACCCTAGGGAAGAGGTTTCGGTGCCTGCCGGCGCTTCGGCCAGTAGTTTCATTAGCTCGGAAACTTCGAGATCAGCGAGCACTTGAAAGAGTGATGCTTGCGCAAGCATCCGCGACTTCGCATTCGGGGCTGATCTGCCGTGTCTATCCAAGAACCGCTTCACGTCTTTTAGTTCGGGAAGAAAAGTTCTATTTTCGAATCTCGCACATAGCTGGTGCAGATAGCCAGCCTTATCTTCGCGCCCCTTCAGAATGGAATCGAGCACGAACTGCTTAGCTACGTACTTCTTCTTGGAACGCTGCGCAATATCGGCGTGAAGTAATGTGTCAAGTTCCAGCCGCAACGCTTCATCGGAAAGTTGCATTCGACGCGCAACACTGTTTAGAACCGCATCCTTGCCGTGCCTAAGCAACAGAAGACTGACCTCAAGTTCCAGAAATTCTCGTGGTGTCATGCCGTCATGCAATCCCGACTGAATCGAAGAACTCTTGAGCAAACAAAGCGAATTGCTTCGGTACATTGTCTCTCACATATGTGGTGGAACCGATGGGGGTTCCTTCTCTTGATGCCTTAGCGTATGACCGCGAATATCTAACGTGCGTGTCGTAGATGTGCCAGCCGTGCTTGGCCGCGTCATCCTTCACTTCCTTCACTGAAGTTGTAGTTTCCGGGCCGTCCGAATATGAAGAAGAGTGATTGAATACAATGCCACAGATGTCGAGGGCGTGATCGCTATTCTCCGCCTTGAACTCAACAACTGAGTTCGCGAGCAAAGGCAGACCGATCGTTGCCAAGAACTCCGGTTTTACCGGAACAAGGGCATATCGACTTGCGTGGTATGCAGCCTCTGTGAGGATTGACTCAGTTGGCGCACAGTCAATGAGGATCAAGTCATACTGGTCGCTGATTTTGCTCAGTGCCTTGGCGAGCTTTCGCTCCTTGCCAGTTGGATTCTTCAGTGTGTTGGACAGCTCCAGCCGGCTAGGGATCAGATCCAATGTCGTATCGCGCCAGTAACCGGCATTCTTGATGATGACATCGCAGATTTCAGTTTTCGTTGGACTAGGAGAGCTAATTGTCGGTGGCAAATACTGCTCAAACAAGTTGACGACTGTGGGTTTTTTTAAATTGAGATGTTTTACGTACTCATTAGCTCCCA
>Ga0316613_10001730_pt1 | contig 14671 bp, 9 predicted proteins | sample OWC_soil_day10_C_2_FD_207647 | JGI IMG/M metagenome (GOLD analysis project Ga0316613, IMG submission 207647) | Wetland soil microbial communities from Old Woman Creek delta, Ohio, United States - OWC_soil_day10_CT_b | ecosystem: Environmental > Terrestrial > Soil > Wetlands | place: USA: Ohio...
CCGGCTATGATGCGGCAAGTTCGAGCGGTTCCAACCTCGGCCCCGCCAACCCCAAGCTGATCGACCGCATCCGCGCCGACGCGGAAAAACTGAAAAGCGAGAATCCCGGCGCGCCGGTGCCGATGGACCTCGTCACCACCTCCGGCAGCGGCCTCGATCCGCACATCTCGCCCGAGGCGGCCTATTTCCAGATGCCGCGCGTGGCGAGTGCGCGCGGGCTGGAGCCGGCGGCGGTCAAATCGCTGGTGGATGCCCAGATCAATGGGCGCGAGGCGGGATTTCTGGGAGAATCCACCGTCAACGTGCTGAAGCTCAACCTCGCCCTCGACGACCTGCCGAAGAAGTGATCGAATCCCACCGGGGCCGCCTTGCGGCTCCGGCCTTCACACGAGGACGACATGCCCCCCCAGGATGATCGGAACGCCGACCACAGACCGTCTCCGGACGCGCTGCTTGAAAGCGCCGCGCGAGAATCTCGCGGGCGCCTGAAGGTATTCCTCGGTGCGGCGCCCGGCGTCGGCAAGACCTATGAGATGCTGATGGCCGGTCGGGCCCGCCGCGCCGACGGTGCAGACGTCGTCGTCGGGGTGGTCGAAACGCACGGCCGGCCGGAAACCCAATCGCTGCTCGACGGTTTCGAGATCGTTCCTCGTCTCAAGCTTGGCTACAAGGGCCGCCTGCTCGACGAGATGGATCTCGACGCCGTCATTGCCCGCCGGCCTGAACTCGTCCTCGTCGACGAACTCGCTCACAGCAACGTCGATGGCAGCCGCCATCCTAAGCGGTATCTGGACGTCGAGGAGCTGCTGAGCCGTGGCATCGACGTCTACACGACGCTGAACATTCAGCACGTCGAGAGTCTCAACGACGTCGTCGCCCGCATCACCCGCATTCGCGTCCGTGAGACGGTGCCGGATTCGATCATCGACCGGGCCGACGACATCGAGATCATCGATCTGACGCCGGACGATCTGATCAAGCGCCTGCATGAAGGAAAGGTCTACCTGCCCAAGACGGCAACGCGCGCCACCCAGAACTACTTCTCGCCCGGCAATCTCACTGCCTTGCGCGAGCTGGCACTGAGGCGCACGGCCCAGCGCGTCGATGACCAACTCGTCAGTCACATGCAGGCCCACGCCATCGCCGGACCATGGGAGGCCGGCGACCGGGTTCTGGTCTGCGTCGACGAGCAGCCGCGGTCGGCCGCGCTGGTGCGCTACGCGCGCCGGCAAGCCGACCGCCTCAGGGCGCCGTGGGCGGCGATCAACGTGGAAACCGCCCGGTCGGTGGCGCTGACGGAAGCCGACAAGGATCGTCTGGCCGATCATCTTCGCCTCGCGCAACAGCTCGGCGGCGAGGCGGTGACCATCCCCGGCCAGGACGTGGCACGCGATATCCTCCGCTATGCCAAGGCCAACAATTTCACCCACATCGTCTGCGGTACGCCGCACAAGGCGCGCTGGCGTGAGATATTCGGTGGATCGGTCTCCTACGATCTGATCCGCCGGGCCGGCGACATCAGCATTCACGTCATATCCGGCGCCGGGCCGACGCCTGCGTCGACGAGGGGCGTCCGTACGGCACCGCCGGCCAGGACATTCCGCGTCGAACCCTACCTCGTCTCGACGCTTTACCTCGCTGGTGCGCTGGCCCTTGGCGTGGTGCTCGATCGCTTCCTCGATGTCCGCAACCTTGGTCTGGTCCTCCTTATGGCGGTGCTGGCGTCGGCGATCACCTCCGGCTTGTGGCCGGCGCTCTACGCCTGCCTCGCCAGCGCGTTCGCCTTCAACTTCTTTTTCCTCGAACCCCGCTACACACTGACCATCCACGACCCTGAAAGCGTGGTCGCCCTGGTGATCTTCCTGATTGTCGCCGTGACGGCCAGCAATCTTGCCGCCCGTTTGCACCGGCAGGCCGCCGCCGCCCGGCAGCGAGCGCGGATGACCGAGGATCTCTACCAGTTCTCGCGCAAGCTGGCCGGCACCGGCGCGCTCGACGACGTGCTGTGGGCGACGGCCTACCAGATCGCCGCGATGCTCCGGGTGCGGGTGGTGATCCTGATGCCCGAGCGCAATACCCTCACCGTCAAGGCCGGCTATCCGCCGGACGACATGCTGGTCGACGCCGACATCGCCGCCGCCGGCTGGGCGTGGGAGCACAAGCAGGCCGCCGGGCGCGGTGCCGATACGCTGCCGGGCGCCAAGCGGTTCTACATGCCACTCAGGACCGGGCGGACGGCGATCGGCGTCATCGGTCTCGACAACGACAAGCCCGGCCCTTTGCTGACGCCCGAGGAGCAGCGCCTGTTCGACGCCCTCGCCGACCAGGCCGCCGTCGCCATCGAGCGCACTCTGCTGGTCGCCGACGTGGAGCAGGCGCGCATCGCCGCCGAGGCCGACCGGTTGCGGACCGCCCTGCTGTCTTCGATTTCCCACGACCTCAGAACGCCGCTCGCCGGCATCCTCGGAGCCGCCGGGACGCTCAACGACTATGCCTCCTCATTGCCGGATGCCGACCGGACCGAACTCGTTTCGACGATCATCGAGGAATCGGAGCGCCTGCACCGCTTTATCGGTAACCTGCTCGACATGACGCGGCTGGAGTCGGGGGCCACGCAACCGAACGCCTCACTGCATTTTCCCGGCGACATCATCGGCAGCGCCCTCCGGCGGGCCGGCCGGCTGCTCGCCCGCCACAAGCTCGACGTAGCGCTGCCCGCCGATCTGCCGATGCTGAAGGTCGACGCCGTGCTCCTTGAGCAGGTCGTCTTCAACCTGCTCGACAACGCCGCCAAATATGCCCCGGCGACATCGACCATTGCCGTCCAGGGATGGCGGGACGGTGGCCACGTGCTGCTGCGCCTCGTCGATGAAGGACCGGGCATTCCGCCGGACGACCTGGAACGCGTCTTCGACAGCTTCTATCGGGTGCAAAAGACCGACCACGTCCCGGCAGGCACCGGCCTCGGCCTGTCCATCTGCCGTGGCTTCGTGGAAGCGATGGGCGGCACCATCACGGCGACGAACCGCCCCGACCGTTCGGGAGCGGTGTTCACCATCCGCCTGCCCATCCCCCCGCAAGCCGACAGTCTGGAAGAGCCATCATGACAGCGCCAGCGGTCAAGATCCTGGTTGTGGACGACGAGGCGCCCATCCGCCGCCTTCTGCGGGTCGGGTTGACGACGGAAGGCTACGCCGTCCTTGAGGCCGCCGACGCCGCCGCGGCGACCGTCATTCTCACCGACGACAAGCCCGACGTCATCATCCTTGACCTCGGCCTGCCCGACATCCAGGGTCACGATCTCCTTGCCGGCTGGCGGGCCTCCGGGCTCGAACTGCCGATCCTCGTCCTGTCGAGCCGCACTGACGAAGCCGGCATCGTCAAGGCGCTCGAACTGGGGGCCGACGACTACGTGACCAAGCCGTTCGGCGTCGCCGAACTGGCGGCACGAATACGCGTCGCCTTGCGTCACCGCCTGCAGTTGCAGGGCGAGCGGCCAGTCTTCCAGGTCGGCGATCTCTCCGTCGATCTGGTCAAGCGCATCGTCAAGGTGGCCGGGCGAGAGATAAGCCTGTCGCCAAAGGAGTATGACATTCTCCGCCTGATGGTTCAGCATGCCGGCAAGGTGCTGACACATCAGCATATTCTCCGGCAGGTGTGGGGCGGGTCGACCGACGTGCAATATCTGCGTGTCTATGTCCGGCAACTCCGACAGAAGATCGAAACGAGTCCTGACCAGCCTCAGTACATCATCACCGAGACTGGGGTCGGATACAGGCTTCGCGCTGCCGAGTGAACGTCGATCGCACGCCCAAGACGCAGCGGATTCTTAATTCTTGAAGTGAGTAGACAATGGACCTCGCCGACATGATCGAGCCACAGGACGTGCTCGTCGATTATACGGTCGCCTCCAAGCCAGATCTCCTGCGCGATCTGGCTGGGCTCGCCTCAGGGCGAACCGGCATCGACGCAACCGTGATCCTCGGGGTGCTGATGAACCGTGAGCGCCTCGGCTCGACGGGTATCGGCAGTGGCATCGCCATTCCCCACGCCAACGTCGCCGACCTCGCTGCCCCGTTCACTCTGCTGGTCCGTCTGAGGCAACCGATCGACTTCGAGGCGATCGACGATAGGCCTGTCGACATCGTCTTCCTGGCGCTTTCGCCCGCCCACAAGGGGGCGTCCCATCTCAATCTTCTCGCCTGCATCGCACGGAATGCAAGGTCGGCGATCTGGCTGAACGCGGTCCGTCAGGCACGCTCGCCAGCCGCGCTCCACGCGTTGCTTACCGGTACGACCGGCTGATTTCTCGCCACGCAACCGCGAAGCGCGATCAGCGCAGCAATCCCTGGCCACCGTCGATCCAGATCGGCGTGCCGGTGATATGGGACGAAGCATCGCTCACCAGGAAGGCAATGAGATGGGCGACGTCCTCCGCTCGGCCGGGCCGGCCGCCGGTCAGGGGAATCTCACCCTCGGGCCAGACCACGGGAACGGCAGTCTCTTCCTCGTCACGAACCGTCGTGCTGTCATCAATCCGGGTCTCGATCTCCCCCGGGCAGACAGCGTTGATCCGGATGCGATGGCGGCCGAGTTCCAGGGCGAGTTGCTGCACCATGGCCAGCTGGGCCGCCTTGGTGGCGGAATAGGCGGTCGCGCCGGGCGTCGTGAACGTCCGTGTCCCGTTGATGGAAGACACGATGACGATGGAACCACCCCGCCCGCGCTTGAGGTGGGGCACGGTGTAGCGCAGCGTGAGATAGGTGCCGCGCAGATTGACGGCAATCGTCTGGTCCCATTCCTCGGAGGTGATGTCCTCGATCGGCGCCCAGGTGCCGTTGATGCTGGCATTGGCGACAACGGCGTCCAGCCGACCAAAGCGCTCGATGAGGTCCGACACCGCCATGCTCATTTGGTCCTCTTTCGAGATATCAGCGTCGAGCCTCTCCGCGACGGCGCCAAAGTCGCGAATGAACTCTACCACCTCATCAAGTTCCGACGGCGTTCGCCCGAGCAACCCGACGGCAAAGCCACTTCGGGCCAGTTCAATAGCAGTTGCTCGTCCTATGCCGGAACCCGCGCCCGTCACGAGAGCAACTTTCCCTTTTGACATGTCTTTCTCCCGATCTGGTGGCCGCATCGATTGCGTCGTCGCGTTTTGGTTGCCCTTGCTCCCAATTGCAGCAGCGGCGGTAGCCGCCATTCCGGCTGCCGTCTTCCGGCGGACAAATCACTGGAGTATGATGGCGACCGGCCCTATTCGCCTGGTTGTGTCGTCTCCGGCATCTGCTGTTTCCTGAGTCTCAGCCATCCGTCCGACCTGTTCCGTTTTCTCGGGTCATCTCGATCGGCGAGCCCGCAAGGCGCGTCTCATTCGCCGAACGAACCGCGTTGTCAGAAGATTGTTCCCTTGCGCGTGCTTTCTCCCGTTTTTGGGGAACAAATGCATGACCGTTTGGTTCCCAAGTCATTTGACGCGTTGGATTCCCCCGCCAGAAGAGGTTGACGCAAGTGACCCGGAAACTCGAAATTCCAGCTCTCGACAGCAACGACGGACAAACGTCCGGCATGATGGGATCGGCCCCAATTCCGGAAGGCCACGTCATCAGGCGCTTCGAGCCCCTGGCAATCCTGGCCATCGCCTCCGAGGCATTTCCCGTCGTCAAGACCGGCGGGCTCGCCGATGTCATCGGCTCGTTGCCCAAAGCCCTTCTGTCGCAGGGCGTTGCGACCAGGACTCTGATCCCTGCCTATCCGACCGTGCTCGCCAACTGCCGGGACAGGGAGATCGTCGGACGTATGACGCTGCTCGGCGAGGAGGTCACACTATGGGCGAGCCACTGCAACGGACTGGAATTGCTGCTCCTTGACTGCCCGGCGTTGTTCGATCGGCGCGGCGGTCCTTATCTTGACGACCATGGCAGGAACCATCACGACAACTGGCGGCGCTTCGCCCTGTTGTCGGCGGTCGGGGCACGCATCGCCGCCGAGGGCGTGGACGGCTGGCGCCCGGACATCGTCCATCTGCACGATTGGCAGGCGGGACTCACCGCCGCCTACATGAAGGCGGCCGGTGTCGATATCCCGACGGTGATCACCATCCACAACCTTGCTTTCCAGGGTCAATTTCCGGCTGGCGTGTTTCCGGAGCTCGGCCTGCCGGACTATTTTCGCCACGTCGATTGCCTCGAGTATTACGGGGACATCAGCTTTCTGAAGGCCGGCATCCGGCTCAGCGACGCGATAACGACGGTGTCGCCAACCTACGCGCGCGAGATCCTGACCGAGGAGCGGGGCATGGGCATGGCCGGCGTCCTCCAGAGCCGGCGGTCGGTGCTGTCCGGCATCGTCAACGGCATCGACGAGGCCGTCTGGAATCCGGTCACCGATCCCCATATTCCCCAGAATTACGACCTCGAAAGCATCGAGCGGCGACGAGCAAACCGGAAAGCGGTGGAGCGATCGTTCGGTCTGACACCGGGCGATGGAGCAATCCTCAGCGTCATCAGCCGCCTCACCTGGCAGAAGGGCATCGATCTTCTGGCCCCTTTGGTGCCCGGCATCATCGATCGTGGCGCACGATTGATCGTTATCGGTGAAGGCGATCCGGGCATCGTCTACGATCTCGCAGAACAGGCCCGGCAGCATTCCGGACGCGTCGTCGTCCACGTTGGCTTCAGCGAGGAAGCCGCGCACATGCTCCATGCCGGAAGCGACATTGTCGTGCAGCCATCTCGCTTCGAGCCTTGCGGACTGACCCAGCTCTACGCCTTGAGATACGGCGCCATCCCGATCGTCGCCCGCACCGGCGGGCTGGCCGAAACGGTGATCGACGCCAACGAGGCGGCGGCGACGGCCGGCGTCGCAACGGGCTTTCAGTTTCAGCCCGGCTCGATCGTGGACCTCTACCACGCCATCGACCGAGCGTTGACGGCCTATGACAACCCCGGCATCTGGCGCCGGCTGCAGACGCAGGCCATGCGGACCGACTTCGGCTGGACACGCAGCGCCGAGCGCTATGCCCGGCTCTACCGGCAACTCGCCCGGAGCCACGCCGGTGCGGCGTTCAGTGAAGGATGACCCGGACCCCGGTCGCTGTCATGCCGGTATCAGCCAGAACCTGATGCCAGCCGCAACAACGAACACCACCGCCACGCCGGCCACCCAGTAGCCGACGAACCACAAAAGGCGCCTAAGTGCCGGCCGAACCGTCATCAGTGATAGCCCTCCCCGGGTCGCACTTTTCCGCGGAACACCCAGTAGGCATAGCCGGTGTAGGCGAGGATGATCGGAATCAGCACCACCGCCCCGACCAGCAGGAAGGCCAGACTGGCGTGCGGCGCGGCAGCCTCCGCAATGGTGAGCGTGGGCGGGACAATATAGGGATAGAAGCTGATGCCGATGCCGGCGAAGCCCAGCACGAACAGGCCCAGCGCGGCAAGGAAAGGCTGCGCATCCTTGTGCTGGTTGAGGCCGGACACGATGGCACCGACACAGACCAACACCAGCAGCGGCACGATGAGGCTGAAGATCACCGCTGGAAAGCTCAGCCAGCGGCCAAGGTAATGCGGTCCGATCAGCGGTGTCCACAGGCTGAACACGCCCATCGCGACCAGAGTGAGGTAGGTTGCGGGTTGGGCGATATCACGCGCCCGGGCGGCGAGATCGCCGGTGGTCTTCATGACCAGCCAGGTCGCCCCGAGCAGCGCGTAGCCGATGACCAGCGAAATGCCGGTCGCCACCGAAAAGGGCGTCAGCCAGGTCCACCAGCCGCCAGCGTAGGCGCGGTCGACAATGGGAATGCCCTCGATCAAGGCGCCGAGCGCGATACCCTGCGAGAAAGCGGCCACCATCGAGCCAACGGCAAAGCCCCAGTCCCACACGGGTAGCCAGCGCTTGGTCCGCCAACGGTATTCAAAGGCGACGCCGCGAAAGATCAGCCCCAGCAGCATGGCAATCAGCGGCACGTAGAGCGCCGGCAATACGGTGGCGTAAGCGAGCGGGAAAACGGCGAGCAGGCCACCGCCGCCAAGCACCAGCCACGTCTCGTTGCCGTCCCACACGGGCGCCACGGTGTTCATCATGATGTCGCGCTCCCCCTTGTCGCGAAAGAAGGGGAACAGGATGCCGATGCCAAGGTCGAAGCCATCCATGACGACATAGGCCAGCACGGCGAAGGCGATCAGGAAAGCCCAGACGAATGCGAGATCAAAGGCCATCGGTCCCTCCCTGCGGTGTGCCCTGGGCCGGCCCAGGCGTGATACCAGCCGTTCTGACCGGTCCCTTGTCCAACGCGGCGTCCTCGGGTTCGGCGGGTAGCCTCGCCATCAGGCGGAACAGGTAGAAGACCCCTGCCCCGAAGACGAAGAAATAGACCACCACGAAGGCCAGGAGCGAGGTTGCGACGGCGGGGGCGGCAATCGGCGACACGGAATCGGCCGTCAACAGATGGCCGTAGACGGTATAGGGCTGACGGCCGACCTCGGTGGTGATCCAGCCCGCCAGGACGGCAAGAAAGCCCGCCGGCCCCATGGCGACGGCGCTCCTGAGAAGCCAACGATCCGTCGTAAGACGGCCGCGCCACCAGGCAACCGCCGACCACAGGCCAAGCAAAAGCATCGCCGTTCCCAAGCCGACCATGACGCGGAACGACCAGAAGACCACGGCAACCGGTGGCTCGAGCTCGTCGGGAATGGTGTCGAGGCCGGCGAGCGGTTCCTTCCAGCCGTGCTTGAGGATCAGGCTAGACAGGCCGGGGACCGAAATGGCGTAATCGACGCGCTTGTTCTCCTGGTCGGGCAGGCCGAACAGGATGAGCGGAGCCCCCTCGGGATGGCTCTCGAAATGCCCTTCCATCGCCATGACTTTCGCCGGCTGATGCTCGAGCGTGTTGAGACCGTGCTGGTCGCCTGCCAAGATCTGCAGCGGCGCCACCACCGCCACCATGCCCATGGCCATCGTGAACATCGTCGCGGCGCGTCGCGGCGCAGTCCCCCTCAACAGGTGCCAGGCACCGCAAGCGCCGACCACCAGCGCCGTGGTGAGGTAGGCCGCAAGCACCATGTGCACCAGACGATAGGGAAAGGACGGGGTGAAAATGATCGCCCACCAGTCGAGCGGAACAAACTGGCCCACCGCGTTCATGCCGAAGCCCCGCGGCGTCTGCATCCAGGAATTGGCAGCGATAATCCATGTCGCCGACAGCAGCGTACCGATCGCCACCATGCCGGTCGCCAGAAGATGCAGGCCAGGCCCGACGCGCTTGAGGCCAAACAGCATGACACCGAGAAAGCCGGCTTCGAGAAAGAAGGCCGTCAGAACCTCATAGCCCATCAGCGGCCCGATCACCGGGCCAGCCTTGTCGGAAAACACGCTCCAGTTGGTGCCAAACTGGTAGGACATGACGATACCCGACACGACCCCCATGGCGAAGGCGACCGCGAAGATCGTCTTCCAGAAATCGAACAGTTCCTCGTAGACGTGCCTCTTGGTGATGAGCCACAGCGAATTGAGAACGAACAGATAGCTCGCCAGACCGATGGTGAAGGCGGGGAAAACGATGTGAAACGCGATGGTGAAGGCGAACTGCAGTCGCGCGAGCAGCAAGGCGTCGAGAGTCTCAAGCATCAAGCGCGTTCCCTTCGCTGCCGATTGGTCCGGCCGACCAGCCTTTGGAGATCGAGTGAGCGTGTCGTCCCCGCATCGGCACCGCACGGACCCACGCGTAACGTCCTTTAACCAAAAAAGTTCCGTCCCAGTCGAGCATTGTTCCGCACCCGACAAGGGCGCCGCCGCTATTGCCGGACGGCGTGGGACGGAAACGCCATCTCGCTCTCGCCACGACCGAGGTTTCCGCCCAGACGAGTCCGCCATTCACGACAACACCAACGAGCAGCCCCCCGGGGCAAGCAACACAGGACTGCCACACCCCTTCCGGCCCTCTCGGGCCTGTTCGGATCCCTGCCTGGCAAACTCCAATATCGCGACCTGTTCCGGCGAGGGCTTCAAAAATGCCGCCCTCCGGGAACCAAACAGCCTCTGGTCGAGTCAATAGGGTGACATTCCAGGCAGGAGTCGGCGGGCGATGGTAATTTTCAGCGTTTTTCTGGTGGGGCTGGTCGGACTGATCCTTCTAGGGGGCGGGACCCATCTCGTGCTTCTCGGGGGCAGCGCCTCCTACCTCCTCATCGGCGGCGGCCTGCTGATCACTGCCCTGCTTCTTCACAGGCGGAGCGCTCATGCGCTCACCGTCTATGCCGCCATTCTGTTTGGTACGCTGGTCTGGGCGCTGTGGGAGGTTGGCTTCGACTGGTGGCAGCTCGGCCCGCGCGGCGGTGTGCTTGTTCTCATCGGCCTCTGGTTGCTCCTGCCGTTCGTGCGGCGCCGGCTCGATCGGTCCACCACATCCCCGCGGCTTGGCGCCCCGCCCGCGCTCGCTCTGGCGGGCGCCTGTCTCTTCTCGATGATCGTCGCGGGATGGTCGATGTTCGTCGATCCCCTGGACCTCGCCGGCCGCCTGCCGGACAAGAGGGGCCAGGCAACCGCAGACCACAACGGCGTGCCCGACGCCGACTGGTGGCAATACGGCCGGACGCCGCTCGGGCAGCGCTATTCACCGCTTACCCAGATCAACGTCGACAACGTCGATCGCCTGAAGGAAGCCTGGCGCTATCAGACCGGCGACGTGAAGCGCCCGGACGACGTCGGCGAGACCACCTATCAGGTCACCCCGCTCAAGGTGGGCAACACGCTCTATCTGTGCACGCCGCATAACTGGGCGATCGCCGTCGACGCGGCAACGGGCAAGGAGAAGTGGAAATTCGATCCAGCGGCCGGCCTCAACCCCAACCGCCAGCACCAGACCTGCCGGGGAGTGACCTACTACCGTGATGCCATGGCGACGGCTGGCGCGCCTTGCGCGGAACGCGTCTACCTGCCGACATCCGACGCCCGCCTGGTTGCTCTCGATGCCCGCACCGGCTCGGTCTGCACCTCCTTCGCCGATCAGGGCGTCCTGCATCTTGAAACCGGCATGCAGCACGCGCCGGAGGGCTACTATTACTCCACCTCGCCGCCGGTCGTGGCCGGCCGGAAGATCATCATCGGTGGCGCCGTCAACGACAATTACTCCACACAGGAGCAGTCCGGCGTCATTCGCGCCTTCGACGTCGACACCGGCGCCCTGATCTGGAATTGGGATTCCGGCAACCCTGCCGAAACGGCGCCGCTACCGCCTGGCCAGACCTACACCACCAACTCGCCGAACAGCTGGTCGGTGTTCAGCGTCGACGAGGCGCTGGGGCTGGTCTACGTCCCGCTTGGCAACCAGACGCCCGACCAGCTTGGCATGGGACGCAGCGCCAGCGTGGAGAAATACTCCTCGTCGATCGTCGCGCTGGATCTCGACACCGGCCAAGATCGTTGGGTGCGCCAGACCGTCCATCATGACCTCTGGGACATGGACGTGCCGGCCCAACCGGTGCTGCTCGACCTGACCAAATCCGACGGAACCACGGTTCCGGCCCTCGTCGGCCCGACCAAGCAGGGCGACATCTACGTGCTCGACCGGCGGACCGGCGACCCGATCCTGCCGGTCACCGAGGCGCCTGCCCCGGGTGGCGCCATCCCCGAAGACTTTACGGCGCCGACCCAGCCGGTATCTGCGCTTTCCTTCACGCCCCCACCCCTTCAGGAGAAGGATATGTGGGGCATCACCATGTTCGATCAGCTGGTCTGCCGCATCCGCTTCCACCAGCTCACCTACGAGGGGCGCTACACGCCGCCGTCGCTGAACGGCACCCTGGTTTATCCCGGCAACTTCGGCGTGTTCAACTGGGGCAGCATCGCCGTCGATCCCGAGCGGCAAGTGATGTTCAGCATGCCAACCCACCTCGCCTTCACCTCGCGCCTTGTGCCGAGAGCGGACGTTCCCGAGCGCGGACAGGACGAAAAGGGGAGCGAGCAAGGGCTCAATCGCAACGACGGCTCCCCCTATGGCGTGGTGATGGGCCCGTTCCTCGGACCGCTGAAGATCCCTTGCCAGGCACCGCCATGGGGCTATGTGGCCGGAGCCGATCTTGCCACGGGCCAGATCGCCTACAAGCATCGCAACGGCACGGTCCGCGACATGACGCCGCTGCCGCTGCCCTTCAAGGTCGGCGTTCCCGGCATCGGTGGCCCGATCATCACCAAGGGTGGCGTCGCCTTCCTGGCAGCGACGGTCGACAACTATTTGCGCGCCTATGACCTCACCACCGGTCGCGAACTCTGGAAAGGCCGTCTGCCAGCCGGTGGACAGGCAACACCGATGACCTACGCGCTCGATGACGGCCGCCAGATGGTGGTGATCGTGGCGGGCGGACACGGATCGATCGGCACCAAGGCAGGCGACTATGTCATCGCCTACGCCCTGCCCTGACCCCTGCGGTACGGGGCGAACGTCGCCGCCGCGGCTCTCGCGACGCCTTCCGACCTTCGATTTCTGACGCCGATCTTGCAGAAGCCTATTTGCGCATGTCCGAGGAACAAAGGCCGGCGCCTGAGGTTCTCTTGCCGTTGAAAAACTGGCGAGCCAGGCATGAAAGCCAATCCGGAACAAGGCTCCCAAGGCGTCGAGAACCCGTTGTCGACGATGCCGCAACTCCCCGACGGTTAGCGGCATCGGATTTTGCTGACCAGCTATTAATGGAGCGATCAACATGGCCAAGCAGGCAACCAAAGACAAACGCGCGACGGCGAAAATCCACGATCAGACGCTGCTGCGCGGCGAAGGTGGCGAACTGCACCAGACGCGGGCCGGCGATATCCCCGTTCTCACCACGGCACAGGGCGCTCCGGTCGCCGACGACCAGAACACGCTGAAAATCGGAGCGCCCGGTCCCGCCCTGATAGAAGACTTCCACTTTCGCGAGAAGATTTTCCATTTCGATCACGAGCGCATTCCCGAGCGGGTGGTTCACGCCCGCGGCTATGGTGCGCACGGCTATTTCGAGACCTATGAATCACTGGCCGACTATACCCGCGCCGACATCTTCCAGCGCCCAGGCGAGAAGACGCCCGCCTTCGTGCGCTTCTCGACGGTCGCCGGCTCCGAGGGGTCGGCCGATCTTGCACGCGACGTGCGCGGCTTCGCCGTGAAGCTCTATACCCAGGAAGGCAACTGGGACCTCGTCGGCAACAACATCCCAGTGTTCTTCATCCAGGACGCCATCAAGTTCCCCGACATCATCCATGCGGTGAAGCCGGAACCCGATCGCGCCTTTCCGCAGGCGCAGTCGGCGCATGACAATTTCTGGGACTTCATCTCGCTGACTCCGGAATCCATGCACATGATCATGTGGGTCATGTCGGATCGGGCGATCCCCCGCTCCTTCCGGTTCATGGAAGGCTTCGGCGTTCACACGTTCCGCCTGCTGAACGCGCGCGACGAGTCCACCTTCGTCAAGTTCATCTGGAAGCCAAAGCTCGGCCTACAGTCGGTGATGTGGAACGAAGCGGTGAAGATCAACGGCGCCGATCCCGACTTCCACCGGCGCGACCTCTGGGATGCCATCCAGACGGGCAACTTTCCCGAATGGGAACTCTGCGTCCAGCTGTTCGATCAGACGTTCGCTGACAGCTTCGATTTCGACGTGCTCGACCCCACCAAGCTCATTCCCGAGGAGATCCTGCCGCCGCGTCCCGTCGGTCGGCTCGTGCTCGACCGGATGCCGGATAATTTCTTCGCCGAGACCGAGCAGGTCGCCTTCATGACGCAGAACGTACCACCGGGCATCGACTTCTCCGACGACCCGCTGCTGCAGGGGCGCAACTTCTCCTATCTCGACACTCAACTGAAGCGGCTCGGTGGTCCCAACTTCACGCATATCCCGATCAACGCGCCGAAATGTCCGTTTGCTCACTTCCAGCAGGATGGGCACATGGCGATGCGCAACCCGGTGGGGCGCGTTAACTACCAGCCGAACTCCTGGGGCGAAGGCCCGCGCGAGGATCCGGTGCGGGGTACGCGTTCCTTCCGCCAGCCGGTCGAGGGACCGAAGGCGCGGCTGCGGCCGGAGAGCTTCGCCGACCACTACAGCCAGGCACGGCAGTTCTTCAACAGTCAGACCACTCCGGAGCAGAAGCACATCGCCATGGCGCTGACCTTCGAACTCAGCAAATGCGAGACCCCCGTAATACGCGAGCGGATGGTCTCCCATCTCCTCAACATCGACGAGGCGCTCGGCGCCACGGTGGCCGACAAGCTTGGTCTTGAGACCCTGCCGAAGCCGGCCGACGCGGCCATCCCGCCGCGCGACGACCTGCCGGTCTCTCCTGCCCTCAGCATCATCCAGAACGGCCCACCGAGCTTCGCCGGACGCAAGGTCGGCATCCTGGTGTCCAACGGCTGCGACGGCAAGCTCCTCAAGGCGCTGCAGACGGCCATCGAGACGGAAGGGGCGACGGTGGAACTGATCGCCCCGAAGGTCAGTGGCGTCGTCACCGCCGACGGCATGCACCTGCCGGCCAAGCACATGATCGACGGCGCTCCGTCGGTGCTGTTCGACGCCGTCGCGCTCGTGCTGTCGAGGGAAGGCACAGAAGAACTGTCCAAGGAGGCGACAACGCGTGACTTCGTGGCCGATGCCTTCGCCCACTGCAAGTTCATCGCCTTCAGTGCGGAAGCCAGCGC
>Ga0316613_10001731_pt1 | contig 14666 bp, 12 predicted proteins | sample OWC_soil_day10_C_2_FD_207647 | JGI IMG/M metagenome (GOLD analysis project Ga0316613, IMG submission 207647) | Wetland soil microbial communities from Old Woman Creek delta, Ohio, United States - OWC_soil_day10_CT_b | ecosystem: Environmental > Terrestrial > Soil > Wetlands | place: USA: Ohio...
CAACAATCCGCGAACGCGGGCTACGCGTCGTATTGGTCAAAAAGCGAATGGGTAGGCCACTGGCGCGTAAGGCAGCAAGGGCTTCTGCGGCACCGGGAAGCGGTTTGTCGTCTATGTGCAGGACACCGGCAAGATCGATCAGGATCGCTTGTGGGGCGGTCGGTAAAAGCACAATTTTCTCCCAATCGAAACATGCTCAATCGGTGGCTCCCGAAAGAAACATTGCGATCATGGGAAGTCACCGCTTTCTTGCCAAGGCCACTACCGCCCTCAGTTGGCAGGGCCTTGCCAGTAAGCTGCTAGTAGCATGATGACACCAAGCGCAGCAAAGGAGTTCCGCATCGCGAGCGGTTCTACGCATCAAGCTCGTGCGCCCAAAACATCAAGTCCCCGTTATGCGTACGCCAATCACCTTCGGCCTTGCAATTAGAACTGCTGACGGATTACGCGAAGGACATCGTTCGGTTATTAGTAATCGACGGCCGTTGTATTGTGCAAAGCCGACCAAGCTGACTTCGAGTGCCACCGACAGTTCAGGCCGAGGACTTCCCGTTCAGTCGTCGAGCTGGATGGCCGCTCGACGCGGAAACCAGTCGCACGACCGCCGAGACTGTGAATGTCTCTTGTGGGTCGCGACGTGACCGTCATCTCTTCGAGTTTATCGCCGAAAAGCGGTCAGTGAAACTTCGACGCCTGGAAGCAGACCTTCAACGTTTGGTTTGGTCATTGGCATGGAGTGACCTAGCGAGACAGGATCAGTGCGGTACCTACGACGGTTATCGCGGCACCAAACCAAGCGCCGCGGGCCGGTGGGCGACGCAGGTACAGCCAGAGCAGGGGCAGCAAAAGAATAGGCGTGACCGACGACAGAATGGCAACCATGCCCACGTCGCCCAGTTTGAGCGCAAGCAACAGGAACGTCATTCCCAGGGCCATGCTGATCAGCCCACTGGCCGCGGTTTGAGCAAGCACGCGTACGTTGGGACGGCAAGTGGGCAGTGCCACCTTGATGCCAAGCAAAAGCAGGCCGACGTGTACGCCGCCAGCGACGGAGACGCGAATTGCCGATGCCACTATGGGGTCCATACCGTCGGCCATGGCAGGTTTGGCAACCAAGGTGCCGATGGCTTGGCACAGTGCGGCCAAGAGTCCGAGAGCGATTCCGATGCCCGGGTGGCCGTGGTTGGACTCCCATGCGTGGTCTTCGGTCTTGTGCTGGCCGAACATGATGGCAATCATGACACCAGAAATCGTCAGACCCGCGCCGATCACGGCTTGGAGCGCCATGCGTTCGCCGAAGACGGCAAAGCCGAGAAGCACACTGAAGAGAGCGTTAGTGGAGAACAGAATCCCCGAGCGTCGCGGACCGAGACGATTCATCGCCGAGAATAAGGCGGTATCGCCGACGAATATGCCGATAAGGCCGCTGAGGGCCATCGTTTCGAAGTGCGTGAGCGACATGTTCTGGAAACCGCTCAGCGCAAATGTTGTTGCCCACAGCATCGCGGCGACCATGAGCATGCGCCATCGTGTAAAGGCAAAAGCCCCCAGATGACGCGATGGTTCGGCCGATAGTACGCCGCCGAATGCCCAGCAGACTGCGGCGGCGAGAGCGAAAAAGTCGTAGGGCAAAGGCAATGTCCGCATTACAAGTGGTCTAGCCAAAGGCTGCTCTCGGCCATGTCGAGACCGTGTAGATGTTAATTTGCTCGCCGAGAACCGGTCGTTCAGCGAGGTCACCAGAAACATTCGTTATTGAAATTGGATGACCACCTCGACTGTCGGCACGTGGCCGACAGCCAAAGTCGATGACTCTAGCATTGATGGCGATCGACCGGAAGACCGACCGCGTGCTTCCGACCCACAAGAGACGGTCGCGCCGTCAGGGGTTTAACGGCAGGTAACAAAGTACACCTGACCTTCCATACGACTGGTCACTGGCAAGCCATTGGGCAGAACGGTCTTGAGCACAGGCGCCTTGAGCGTCAGCGGCACTTCGCACTGCCGCCGTTCATCTTGCCTCGCCGAAAGAACGGGCCGACGACTCCAGGCGACCGCTTACCGAAAAACGCTACTCATAACGAATTTTTGCCACCGAACCCAAAATTCAGGTTTCGATTTTCTCCTTTCGTCTTAATCTTTCTTATTTCTGGCAATTTGTAGAAATAAACCTGCAGCTGGTGTCAGGTAAGCATCGTCAAGGTGGATCAATCCAAAGTCTCGTTTCATTTCGAGTTCTTTCAGCTGGACTTCGCGCAAGTGTCCGCCTGCAGCTCCTGGTTCCAGATTCCTTCGTGAAATGAAGCTCAGTAGTTGAGTCTCTTCAATCAGCCTCGGAAGAAGCGACATCGAACTGGTCTCCATCTGCATCTCCGGTTTTCCCTGCCCCAATTCCCCGAATTTTTGGTCCAGCCATTGTCGTGTTGCAACCAACTGACGTGGAAGTACCCATTTATAACGTGAAATGGATTGAATTGAGATTTTTTCCTTAAAAATTGGGTGCGTTGGGCTTGCTGCAACAACAACGGTATCTTCCTCAAGTGAATGAATTACATACCTATCGTCATTCAGTATTGCTTGCGTAATAGGACCAAACACGAGATCGAGCTCTTTGGCGTCAAGAGCGGAAAAAAGCACATCATTCATCCCTAGTACCAACTCAAAAGTGACGCCAGGTGCGCGCCGAATCATCTCAGCTGAGATAGATGGCATCATGTGTTCTGCGGGGGTCGCAGCACAGCCGATACGGATGGTGCCTATCGCCCCCGAGGCAATGTCTTGAACCTCACGATGAATTTCCTTCGCGTGCGCCAAGAGCGACTTGCTTCGAACAAGAAAAACCTTGCCGGCTTCCGTCAGTACGTGTCTGCGTCCCTCCAATTGGAATAACTTGATTTGTAGTTCCTCTTCGAGTCGCTGTATGCATCTCGTCAGTGCAGGCTGCGTTCGTCCAACCTGGTCTGCTGCTTTGGCCAAGTTCCCCATTTCGCCGATAACAACGAAATAGTGCATGTCCCGGAAATCCATCATCGTTCTCGCACCCCGACTCAGTTAACTTCTCGACGCTGGATGCTCCTCCTGCGCGATCCGCAGGCACTTGCTGAATAGCGTGGAGATCTCCAGCCTCTTGCCATTATATGCACATAAATCATGTGTGCATGAAAATTATTAAATAGACTTTATATTTCTCTCATCTAAAATTCCTCCATTCGCAGGGTAATCGACTTGTAGAAACCTGTGATGGTTAGTGCGAACAGCACCAAAAGGAGAGTTTCTGATGGCTGATATTCAGGTATCGCGGCGACAGTTTCTACGTGCAACGGCGAGCGTTGCTATTACAAGCTGCGTTGGAATCCCGTTAAGTCAAGCAGCCGATCAAGTGCCATTTTCTGCTGGAACTGGCTTGCCAAAACTACGCGTTCCGCCAAACGCTTGTGACTGTCACCACCATATTTACGACTCCCGATTTCCCTATGTCGCAAACGTACAACTCAAGCCAAAACCTGCGCCCGTCTCCGATTATCGACGTTTGCAGGTCCGTCTTGGAACAACCCGTAGCGTTGTCGTTACACCATCGAGCTACGGTACTGACAACGCCTGTACGCTTGATGCGATCCAGCAACTGGGCGCTAACTCTCGTGGCGTAGCCGTTGTCGATGCTAGCGTTTCCGATGCCGAGCTAAAGCGTCTGGACGCTGGTGGAATCAGGGGCATCAGGTTCAACCTGTCACGTGGCGCCGCGGCAACGATCGATATGATGGAATCGTTATCGCGCCGAGTCGAAACGTTGGGTTGGCACGTTCAAATTCACATGGCAGGCAATGACCTTCCCAGTATTGCGACGGTGCTTGATCGTGTGGCTTCGCCAATTGTCTTCGACCACCTTGGTCGTATCCCACAGCCATCTGGCAAGGATCATCCTGCATTTGGAATCATCGCGCGCTTGCTAGAGCGCGGACGTACCTGGATCAAACTCTCGGAAGCCGATCGTGATTCGAAATCCGGGCCCCCTCATTTTGAAGACACCGGGCGTCTCGTCGCGGAATACATCAAGCTAGCTCCAGAGCGGCTGGTCTGGGGAAGCGATTGGCCTCATCCGGCGGCGACAAACGGTGAATTGGAATTACCCGACGATGCAAAACTGCTCGATCTCATGCTGAATTGGGCCCCTACTGAACATATGCAGCGGCAGATCCTTGTCGATAACCCGGCCGTCCTGTATGGATTTCCAGCCTAGGCATCCAAGGTGAAGACAAACACGGATTGGTGGCGAATGATGAATCTATCAAAGCTGTTTTCTGCAGTGACGACCAGCGCTATTGCCTTGAGTGGCTGGGCGGGATTTTCTCAAAATGCGCTCGCGAACACGTTCGTCTATGTGTCAAACGCAGACTCGGGACAAATCTATTCTTACCGGCTAGATGAAAGCAACGGAGATCTTTCTTCAATTGCACGGACCATTGCCGGAAAGGCGGTGATGCCCCTTGCGGTAAGTCCGAATAAACGCTTTCTCTATGCGCACGTGCGTTCAACGCCAACCCAAGTCCGGACGTACGAGATCAATTCAGGCAACGGAGCGCTGACACCAGTCGGCACGGCGGCGCTACCGTTAAGCGCGCCATACATATCGGTTGATCGAGCCGGGCGATACCTGTTTTCGGTTTCGTACGGCGAAAACAAAATTGCAGTCAATTCAATCGCCGAATTGGGGTTTGTTCTCGAAAAAACTCAGACTCTGGGGACAGGAAAACAACCGCACGCTGTTCTTGCTGATCCGTCCAACCGATACGTTTTTGCCACCAATCTCGGCGACGATCGAATTGAGCAGTTTGTCTTCGACGACACGACCGGCGTTCTGAAACCGAATGACTCACCGGCGGTAGTCTTCCCAGAGAAGAGCCCACGTCATTTCCGGTTTTCACCGGATGGACGTTATGTGTATGCGCTTAGCGAAACTCAGGGATCCGTCACAAAACTCAGCCTTGATTCGGCCAACGGTCGGTTAAAGGTTGAGGAATCTGTGCCTGGCATCCCGGCCAGTCTCGGCCTAATCCCCGGGAAACCGCATGATTCGAGAGATGCAAGCGGCGGCGCGGCAGCCGCACCAGACCCGAGAGCTGTCATTTGGGCGGCGGATCTCCATCTCTCGCCGAACGGTCGCTTTCTCTACATGAGCGAGCGCAACAGCAGCACGATCGTCATATTCTCCGTGGCCGCGAATACGGGAGCGCTCACTTATCTGAAGAGTATTCCGACAGAAGCACAGCCGCGTGGCTTCAATATTGATCCACGAGGACGCTTTCTGATTTGCTCAGGCGAGAAGTCGGAGTTTCTGTCCGTGTTCAGCATCGACGCCGTGACCGGTGATTTGCGGCAACTGAATCGTTATCCAATCCCTAAATCCAGCAACTGGGTCGAAATTGTCGAAGTTCCTTGAATGGCCTCTCTCGAATTAGAAGCATCGGACGGTCAAGTCGTTGGAATGCACATGTTTTGTAATGGAGAAACCAATGAAGGAAAAAGTCTTAGTTACCGCACCGAAGCTCCATCCTGATGGCGTGAAATTACTCAATGCCATGGAGTGTGAGATTTTCTATTTGGATGCAAATGGCACCGACAAGGACGTGCAGCACTTGATGGAGTCGGTGGCTATCGATGCTGTGATTTCACGAACAGTAGACCTCTCTGCTGAAGCAATCCAGGCTTGCCCGACATTGAAGGTCATCTCCAAACACGGAGTTGGTGTAAGCAATATCAATGTGGTCGCTGCCACGAAACGCGGCATTCCTGTGTATGTAACACCCGGCGCGAACGCCCAATCGGTCGCAGAAATGACGATGGGTCTCCTGTTTTCCGCTGCACGGAAGATTTCGTGGATGGATCACGAACTACGCACAGGAAACTGGGCACGAGCACAGAACGGTATCGAGCTCAAAGGAAAAACCATCGCCCTCCTCGGTTTCGGTCAAATCGGCCAGATCGTTGCCAAGGTGTGCCTCGCTTTGGGGATGAGGGTAATTGCTTTCGATCCTGCCTATGGACTCGCTGCCCCTTTCCCCGGTGTTCAGATGTTCGGGAACGTGGATGAGATGCTGCCGGAGGCGAATGTTCTTAGTCTTCACGTGCCCCTCAACAAACACACAAAAGGACTTGTTGGAACATCTCAATTTTCGAAATTGCCCGATGGCGCAATTTTCATCAATACGGCGCGAGGCGAGGTTGTCGATGAACAAGCGCTGATTCAGAACCTTTGCTCAGGCAAGTTGTTTGCCGCCGGCGTGGACACCACGATGGAAGAGCCCATCCCGGTAGATAGCCCGTTATTGAAACTAGAGAATCTGGTGGTTACACCTCATGTCGGGGGTTCGACGCCAGCGGCACTTGCAGCCATGGCCACATGTGCTGTCGGGAATATTCTTGGCTTCATGAACGGCAATCGGCCGCCGGAATCTTTCTGCGTCAATCCGCAAGTATTTAGATCTTGATAGGAGTAAGTCATGAGTAACGAAAGCAAAGAAGTCGTCTGGCCAGCCGGCTACATGATCAATTCTCGGGCGACCGAGCTGCCAAACGAACTGGTCGAGGCATTTCGCAAAATTCCAGTAGCGGTTGCCGGCGATTGCATGGGCCGTTCTATCGGAGCCATCGGTCTGCGTCCGTACCACGGCACCGGAAATCTGTGTGGCCAAGCAATCACCGTGCGTGTTCGGCCCGGGGATAACTTGATGATCCACAAAGCCATGATGATGGCCAAAGCCGGCGATGTCATCGTGATTGATGGTGGCGGGGATTTGACTCAAGCCCTGATGGGGGGGTTGATGAGAACTACGGCTCTTACCAAGAAATTTGGTGGATTTGTCATCGATGGTGCCATCCGCGACCTCACGGAATGGGCTGAAGGCGAAATGCCCGTCTTCGCCCGTGGACACACACACAGGGGCCCGAGCAAAGAAGGTCCCGGAGAAATCAATGTTCCGATCGCTTGCGCAGGTCTTGCCATTCAACCAGGCGATCTGATCTTGGGCGACCCCGATGGAGTAATTGCAATCCCGTATGCAGACGCTGCAGCACTTCTGCCAAAGGTGCTTGCGCATCTGGAACGTGAAGCCAAGATCAGGGAGACCAATGTAAAAGGCAACGCCGATCCTGAGCGCTTCAATGCCATTCTCAGGGCAAAAGGGTTGCCCGTTTAAGACCCACTGCTTTGGAATCGTGCCTCGGAAAAATGCCCGCCGAGGCCATCTGAAACACTTACACGTCATTCTACGAAAATAGCCAAGAACAAACGTAGATGTGCGCCGAGCTATACAACACCCAACCAGGGGGAATTCATTCATGTTAGTGATTCTCAGTCTTGCAATGTTTGTATGTTTCGTCTACTTGCTTATCAGTGGGAGAGTCACGGCAGTCGTTGCCCTGATTCTCGTGCCGACGGTTTTTGCCTTGATCGGAGGCTTTGGACCAAACATTGGGCCTATGGTCATCAAAGGCATTCGAACTATCGCCCCAACCGGCGTCCTTCTGATCTTTGCGATGACCTACTTCATGATTCAGACAGATGCCGGAATGTTCGATCCGATCATTTCTCGCATTGTCCGTGCAGTGGGAGGAGATCCGGTCAAAATTTTTATTGGCACCGTAGCCCTAGCTTATCTCGTTGCGCTCGACGGCGATGGCGCCACTGTTTACATGATCGTGCTTTCGGCATTTCTGCCAATTTATAAGCGCATTGGCATGTCACTTCCCAAGGTCGGTTGCCTGCTGCTTCAGTGCACGGGAATTGGCAACTTGCTGCCGTGGGGCGGACCGACTGCACGTGCAGCCGCATCAATGAAGGTGGAAATGGGAGATGTTTTCACTCCAATGATCATTCCTCTTCTCGCTTGCGTGCTATGGGGATTTAGCCTGGCTTATTTCTTTGGCCGCCAGGAGCGAAAACGAATCGGTGTTGTAAAGATTGAGTCCGACGAAATTCATGGGGGGGATGTAAGTAAAACTGATTGGCGTTTGTATTTCAACTGGGCCTTAACGATCGCCTTGATGGTCGCTCTAGTTAAAGAACTGTTGCCTCTCTCCTACATGTTCATGATTGCCTCAGCGCTTGCACTGACCGTCAATTACCCGAAATACAAGGAGCAACAAAAACATTTGGCAGTCCATGCTCCTGCCATCCTGTCAGTTGCCATGATGTTGTTCGCCGCCAGTACCTTTATTGGAATACTGAATGAGACTGGAATGGCTTCCGCTCTCGCCAAGCAAATCGTCGCTGTCATTCCGGAAAGCTTTGGACCCTATATGGCTCTTGTCACCGCACTGATCAGCATACCGATGACTTGGCTCGTGTCGAACGATGTTTTCTATTTTGGTATGTTGCCCATTCTTTCACAGGCCGCAGCCACGTATGGAATCACCGCAGCAGAAATGGCAAGAGCTTCCCTGATAGGACAGCCTGTTCATATTCTGAGCCCTCTCGTTGCTTCTACCTATCTATTAGTCAGCATGCTCGAACTAAATTATGGCGAAAACCAGAGATTTACCATTCTATGGTCAACAGGAAGTTGCTTTGTCATGTTGGCAATCGCTCTAATCACAGGCGTTGTACCGTTTTACAAATAGTGATTTTCAAAACTCTTTGTGATAATAGAGACTTGAAGATGATGATCTCATCGGACCGGCAGGTGCCGGGGGCGAAGTAGCAATTTTCGACAAGCAATCGCTCAATCTTCTCCATGATTTTTTTGCTTGGCGATGCTCGGATTGCTGCAATGCACGACACAACTGCCTTTCAAGTTGCACCCCCCGGAGCCCGCTGAGGCTGAGATGCTGGAATTGGCTCAACGGCAGTTTTCGAAGTGCTGCGGTCACTCAGGGGACCGGTTGTCGGAAGCTTAGTCCGGCAGCTTTTGGCCGGGTCGAGGCACTGTAGTCGTCAACTTGCTTGCCGAATACCGGCCATTCGACTGGCTCCGCGTACGTCCCGACTATTGAAATTGGATCGCCACCTTGACCGTCGGCTTGTGGCCGGGAGGGTGAGGTCGGCAACGGCGGCTTTGGAGCATTCTACTTCACAGAACCTGGGGTTGGCTGACTGGCCGCTCTGGGGAAAGCTGGATGGCCGGATTGGGTCGGGAGTACATGTTCGTCAGATAAGGAAGCAGCCGTTCAACAGCGTTTGTCGGTGAGCGGCAGGTAACCGACGGACTGCTGCCCGACATGGAGCACATGTCCAATGGCGGCATTGGCCGATGAGCACAATTGGATGTTCGGCAGTTCTCGGAACGGAGCAGCATGCTAGATGTTGGAAGATCGAGGTCAGTGACAGGCCGCTCTCGGCCGGGGACGTTTGACGCGAGGGAAATTAAAGTACGCTAAGGCTGAGTCTGCCTTCACACTGCGCGATCAAGTTACTTTGTCTTCCGGCGCCCTATAGAGGGTTGCCCGATGGAATACCCAAGAGCTTGGCTACCTCAATAACTGGTCGCCCCTGTACTTCAATCAGTTACCGTGCAAGATTGATCTGCTCGGCATTAAGCTCTGGCCGAGGTTCAAAGCGGACGCCGCGTTCCTTCGCTGCAATGCGGCCCGCGCTTGTGCGAGCAACGATCAACGAACGCTCGAAATCAGCTATTCCCGCAAAAACCATCAACACCTTGGGACCTGCCGGCGTTGTTGTGTCGACCCAGGGCTCAGCCAAAGATCGAGGCCCAGCGCCGATATCTTTGATGTGCTCCGCATTATCGAGAAAATCACGAGTGGATCTAGCGAGCCGATCAAGTCGAGTCACGGTGACCACATCGCCTTTCCGCAAGTGATCTAGCAAACGGCCTAGCTCCAGATCTCCGGCTGCGCGCGGAAGCAGGCTGCGGCTCAGCCGGCCCGGGCCCTCATAGGGCGTAGCCCTCGCCACTTGCGCCGCCCGACGACGATCAGGGCGACAGTCGCGGCGGCGACGACTAGCATCGCTGGCTCGATCTCTTCGCCGAGCAGCAGCGCCGAAAAACTGAGTGTGATAAAGAGTTGGGTCAGTTGTACTTGGCTGACCTTGGCAATTCCACCGAGGAGCAGGCCGCGATACCAGAAAAAAAACCCAATCCACTGGCTCATCAAGCCGAGGTAGGCAAAGGCCAGCCAAGACGGCAGCGAAATGGCCGCCACGTCTGCCGGCAGGTTGCGCACGAGCAGTAGCGAAGTGACCGGCAAGCCGAGTAGCAAGGCCCATGAGATTACTTCCGGGCCGCTCATGTGGCGGGCGGCGAGCGCGCCGCAGGCGTAGCCGAGGCCGCCGAGGGCGACGGCGATCAACATCAGAACGTCAGTGATATGCAGCGTCCCGGCTGCGCGCACCCAAGCGTAGCCGCAGACTATCGCAGTGCCGCCGATCGCGCACAGCCAGAAGCGGCGCGAAAGTCGTTCGCGATTGAGGCGCGCGCCGATGATCGCGGTCGCGAGCGGCAGTATGCCATTGACGACGGCGGCGTGGCTCGCCGGCACAGACTGTAGCGCAATCGTGTTGAGCAGAGGCCAGCCGAAGACGACGCCGGCGGTGGTGCCGACGAGGGGCCACAGGGCTTGTCGCGGCGGCAGCCGGGCGCGGCTGAGCAGCAAATATGCGGCGCCGGCGCCGGCGGCAACGACGGCGCGGCCCGACCAAGCAAACCACGCCGACATCGCGTCGCCGGCGAGCGCGAGCTTGGTCATCGGCATCGTCAGGCTGAACACTAGGACGCCGAGGATGCCGAGCAGCAGACCGCGCCGGGATGATTCCATTTTTGTTCTCGCTGACGACAAAGGCGTGACCTTAGCACGGCGGCGATCGCCTTTCGTCGAGGATCATCGCTCGAGCGCATGGCCTCGGGCGAAATCGTCACGCGCGCCCTGCCAGAGTGGATATCCGTAGCGGACCGGTCGCTGATGCTGAAAGCATCAGCACACGCTCAAGCAGCTTGACTCAGTTAACCGCCGTGAGATTTCCGGGAGTCACTGGCCGGCACGACTCTGAGCCGATCTTTATGCCTTTGGGAAGCAGACGTTCGAACGTCTGACACGACTGGTTGCCGTTGCGGGAAAACCACGGAGGGAATTATTCGGCGGCGCCGATGATGGCTTAAGCATCGTGCAGCAGCTCACGGGGAAATTGCTCCAGACTCTCAATGACCGTTGATACTTCCGTACAGGCCTTAAGCCGAAGATGCTCGTTTTGGGGCCCAAGGCCAATGACGTGTCCAATGCCTGCAGCGTGCGCAGATTCTAATTGCCCTTTCAGAAGTTCGTGAGTCAGTCAACATGCGATACGTTGAACAGGGATTGCATCACGTTCCTGAATCAGGAAGATCTGCTACAGAGGTAAATAGCGACCTCAACCATTTGTGACCCGAATCGGTCTGAGCGCTAGGATGCCACGCCATTGAAAGTCGGAAAGCCGGTACATCGATAGGAGCTGGAAGAATCGACAGAATAGACTGGTAGCGCATAAGTAGGCGGCTCGGAAGGGTAGCTACACAGTCTGAATTGGCAAGTACTAGTGCTACCTGGTTGTAGCTTGGCACCGTAGCGGCGACAGTTCGACTGCGTGACACTACAGACAGCAATTCGTCGATATGGCTATCGAACTGACCTCGCTGTGACACAAGAACGTGGGTGAGCGCGCAATACTCATCAAGCGACGCTGGACGAGTGCCGCGCGGATGCCCTATTCGTTGCGCCATCTGGAAGTTGTCATCCAATAAGAAACGCGATTTAAGTGCCCCCGGCACTTTGCTTTCATCACCCAAAAACAGGTCGACTTCTCCGCGCTCCAAGCGGTCGACCAGTCCGTCTTCTGCCGAGTTTAAAAAACTGACTCGAAGATTGAGATTCCTGTACTCCAAAATTTTGGTAAGGGCAGGAATTCCAAGGATAGTGAAGACACTATCGTTCGCTGCAATAACGAACTTGCGCCGGGCGCTTGCCGGTTCAAAAGATTCTGCAGATACCACCGCACCTTGCAATTGACGAAGAGCCTCTGCCAATCTAGGTTTGAGTTCTAAAGCTCGATGCGTTGGAACCATGCCTCGACCGCTTTCAGCCGGCACGAGCAGTGGGTCCTCAAACAGGTCACGGAGCTTAGCTAGCTGCCCCGAGAGAGCTGGCTGACTAATGTTGAGCCTGCGGGCGGCTCGCGTAACGTTCAGCTCGTCGAGCAAAGCATCAAGCGAGATAAGCAAAGGCAAATCGGAACGTCTTATATCCACAGTACTTATACCTCGCATCACCAGAATCGATTAACACTGACTAGTCAGCCCAAAATATTATTGTGCCTTTCAACCGGAGACACATCGTGAACCTATTTTATTCCCACTCCCCCCGCTCATATACAAAGGTTGGCAATTGGTCTTCCACCGTAGCAGCTGTCTTGTTGTTAACGCTCGCCTTGGGGAGCCTGCTGCCTACCAACGCCCAAGCGCATGAGAGTGCAAACCATGCGTCTATCGCTAAATCTGAGCAACACAAACAGCAAAGCGCCTTTTACCGCTTCGAGGTCGGTGAGGTGCGAGTCGTGGCTCTATCCGATGGAACTGTGCCGCAAGACCTGCACACCTTACTCAGGGATGTCTCCCCATCCGAAATTGATACGATTCTGAACCGTGCCTTTATGGTCAATCCGATAGAGGCCTCGATAAACGCTTATCTAATAGAAGTGGGCAACCGCCTAGCACTGGTCGATACCGGTGCGGGAGCGTTTTTCGGTCCCGGTGCAGGCGGAAAACTTTTAGACAGCCTGCGTTCCGCGGGTTACCGACCTGACCAAGTCTCAGATGTGTTGCTGACTCACATCCATACCGATCACAGCGGTGGCCTTGTAGACGCGCAGGGTCGTATGGTGTTTCGAAATGCGACTGTCCACGTTGGCCAGCGAGATGTCGACTTTTTCCTTGCCCCCGCAAACCAGAAAGGTGTGGACGGTTACGACAAGGCGTATTTCGGACAGGCAACCAAAAGCATGCAGCCTTACGTCAAAGCGGGCAAGGTTAAGGGTTTTCAATCGGCAGCTGAAATTATGCCGGGCATCAAAGCAGTGCCAACCCCCGGGCACACACCTGGCCATGCTTTCTTTGTCTTGGAGAGCAAAGAAGATACATTGGAATTTATCGGTGACGTCCTCCACGTCCAGTCCGTACAGATGGCTCGTCCTGATATCACAATCGTCTACGACGTAGAGCAACCCGCTGCTAAATCGCAACGTGAAACACAGTTCGCGCGCTTAGCCAAAGACCGTCACATGATTGCAGGAGCGCATCTTCCTTTTCCAGGATTGGGCCACGTCCGCAAGGAAAGCTCTGGATTCTCGTACGTGCCTACCGACTACCGTAATCGAGTTGTGCAGCGCTGAATGAGTAGGCTGCACTTACTAGCGTTATTAAGCCACCTCATGACAGACATCAGTTTATTCGGTCCCAATAAGGTATTTCTCCAAAGTGTTCTTTAAGGTGCTGAATAAAGAGTTGGGTCTTGCTCATTTGGGAGCGGCGGGGTATTCGCACCGCATGAATCTCTGCATTTCCTTGAGCGCCTCGGCTTGACAACGCCGGGCGCTATTCGGGAAATTGCGATACTAAACGGCCATCTTGCAGAGCACAGGAAACAAGCCAACTAGCCAGATACACATGCCGATACCCGCGATTGCACCTTCAAGCAATATTTCGGTGTCGTCAGTTCCGGCTGCCGAGGCAGCTCCAAGCTGGCTACGTTCGGAGAAGAAGCTTACGTCTGGCCGAACCCTGCGCAATGAGGTCAGTCCCATTCTGGTGCTATTTGACGCAAGAGTTCGCCGATCCAGTCGACGAAAGCCCGCACCGCCGGGGACAAATGCCGGTTTTGAGGATAAATGACGGAGAGAGGGACTGAGGGGCCTCTGTACTGTTCGAGGACATTGATCAAGCGGCCGGCGCGCAGGTGTGGAACTGCAATAAAATCGGCTATGCGTATCAGGCCCAGTCCTTCCAGACCACACGCCACATAGGCATCGGTATCGTTCACCGCAATACTCCCGCGGATACGGATCACGCGCTCCTCGCCATCGATCATAAAGCGCCAATCCACCGCCCGGCCAGTGCGTCCCGAATGAAACTCGACCATTTGGTGACGTTCCAGGTCTTCCAGTGACCCGGGGGTACCATTTTGCTCGAGATAATCCGGAGAGGCACAGACTAGCCACTTGAAACTTCCCACCCTGCGTGCTACCAAGAGCGCCGACAACTCCGGGATGCCAGCACGCACAACGCAATCGACGCCCTCCTGTATCAGTTCTACAGGTCGGTCCCCGAGCGTCAGCACCAGATCGATCTCGGGATAACGGCGCTGAAACGTCTTGATGGCAGGTAGGACAATCAACCGTGCGAAGGACGCAGTCATGTCGATTTTAAGCCGGCCCCGCGGCTTGACAGTGCTCTCGGACAAAGTGGCTTCGACGCTTTCCACTTCACGCAGGATTCGCTGGCAGTGATCGTAATAGAGGCTCCCACTGGGCGTGAGACTGAGCGTTCGCGTCGTACGTTGCAACAGGCGGACGCCAAGAAAGGCCTCCAGGTCTTGTATTGACCTGCTAACTGTCGAACGCGGTATGGACAGGCTCTTTGCGGCACCTGCAAAACTGTGCGACTCGACAACGCGGGAAAACATCTGCATGA
>Ga0316613_10001732_pt1 | contig 14662 bp, 9 predicted proteins | sample OWC_soil_day10_C_2_FD_207647 | JGI IMG/M metagenome (GOLD analysis project Ga0316613, IMG submission 207647) | Wetland soil microbial communities from Old Woman Creek delta, Ohio, United States - OWC_soil_day10_CT_b | ecosystem: Environmental > Terrestrial > Soil > Wetlands | place: USA: Ohio...
AAAATGCAAGGCTGAATCGTTTGCCCGATTTTGTCGTTGTGGAAGGCCCTCTGGCTGGCGGCCATCTGGGATTCGGGATGGATTGGTCGCAGTATGATCTGGCGACGATCATGGCCGAGATTGCATTTTTCATGAAAAAGGAATCGCTCGATATTCCGATTATTGCCGCCGGCGGAATCTTTACCGGGTCGGATGCGGCCGGTTTTCTCGAAAATGGCGCAGCAGCGGTGCAGGTTGCGACCCGCTTTACGGTCGCCAATGAATGTGGGCTGCCAGCCAAGGCCAAGCAGGAATATTTCAAGGCGAGCGAGGGTGATATCGAGGTCAATACCATATCCCCGACCGGCTACCCCATGCGCATGCTGAAAAATTCACCGGCAATCGGGTCCGGAGTTCGCCCCAATTGCGAATCGTACGGGTACCTACTAGATGGGGATGGCAAGTGCGATTATTTCGATGCTTATACCAAGGAAGTCGAGTTCCATAAGAGCGCGAAGAATATCTCGGTAAAGAGCAAAACGTGCCTTTGCACCCACATGCGGAACTACAATTTGTGGACGTGCGGTCACTTCGCGTATCGTCTGAAAGATACGACGAGAAAGCTGCCTGATGGTACGTATATGCAATTGAGTGCCGAGCACATCTTCCGTGATTACCAATTCAGCGTCGATCAGAAGATCGCGCTTCCTCCAGTCTGAAGAGGGAGCATCGCAGAAAAAAGAAACGGCCAGATGCTCTGGCCGTTTCTTATTCAGGGGGAGTCAGTCCACCAGATCGTCAAGTGCTTGTTGAAAGCGATGGGCATGAGAGCGTTCAGCCTTGGATAGTGTCTCAAACCAATCGGCGATTTCATTAAAGCCTTCTTCGCGCGCAATCCGAGCCATTTCGGGATACATGCCTTCGTATTCGCCGGTTTCGCTTTCGATAACGGACAGCAGATTCTTCCGTGTCGAGCCGATCGGCATGTTCGTAGCCGGATCATCATGCAGATACTCAAGATGGCCTAGCGCATGGCCGGCTTCACCTGCTGCTGTAGCCCTGAATAAGGCTGCTATGTCCGGTTGCCCTTCTATATCAGCCCTGTTTGCGAAGTCCATATAACGCTGATAGGCCTGAGCTTCTTCTGCAAACGCTGCTTTCAGGCTTTCTTCAGTTCGTGAACCTTTGAGATTTGCCATGTGCTTCTCCCCGATTACTGAATAGCTCCTCCGCAGCCTTGTTTGAGAAGGACCAGAGAACATGCCCTGTGCTGACTTGTCTTTTCCATTCTATAACAAATGACATGCTCTGGTGTTGACGTTTGGCAGCATTGCCGACATCCCATCTCGGCAAGAAATGCTGTTCGGGTATTGCCTATTGGGAAGTCCAGTCTCGAAGCACTCTCGTTTCGGCCTCCGGTTTTTGAAGCATGCAAAACAGATTCGCCACATCGATTGCCTGGATCAGCAAACGTCCTCCATTGGCCTTTATGACTCTCGGCACAAGCATGCCTTCGCTCAATGAAGCAAGGGGAGTCGGCATGATTTCCGATTCGCTGAATTCGGGTACCCCATGCAAATCGCTGACCAGCAAGCCGACCGTTTTCTCTCTATGACGGACAATCAGTACTTGGCTGCTACTGTCAATGACCGAAGGGGTTCCGCGAATGATATGGCCAAGGTCGAATACCCAGATCACGCCCTGCGGCAGCGACAGCATACCGATGCATTCCTGCCGCGATCCCATCGACATAGGCGTGATTGCGCTGCCGGTGAATGCCTCGGTGACAGTTTCCGCCGGCAGAGCGAATAGTTCCTGGTCGATGAAGAAGGTCGCAAACTCCCTTCCACTGCTTGCCGATGACGAATTTCCATCAAGTGCATAGGATTCCTTGTCGCGGCTGGTATTATATTCGTGCATTTCCCCAAGGGATTCATAGACGACGGCGAGAACATCTTCCTTATAGCCGTCCAACACCTTGAATTCGCGATAACCGCTCGAGGCCGAACAACCCATGATGGCGTAGTCATTGTCATGGACCACGATGCTTGATGCACTTTTGCCATTTTCGAGTGCGAGCATTGCTGGTTCGATGTCAAGTCGCGAACCGACCGGGCGAGATGGATCCGTACTTGAAATGATGTGTCCGCTGCGATCGATGAAAAAAGCTTTTGTTTTCGCTCTTTCATTAATGCCACCGCGGAGCATGGCCAGAAATTCGACGGCGGCATCAAACACGATGCCAATCCCGCCGACGACTGTCGCCGGATGATCCGGATGGCGTATGGCTGCATGGTAGACGTAAGTCGGGCGGTTATCATAAAGCGGGGTTGGCACGAAAGGGCTGACGTAGTAATCCTGTTCTGTTGCTAAGGCCAGAATGCTGGCGAGCGTGTCCGCTTCGATGGGCGCGCCAATGACATGGTTTGATGCCAGTTCAGAAGACGACTGATCGATAGTGGAGCCGAATGCAGTGAGCGGTTCCCGGTTGGCGTCGGTACTGGCGATGATGCGCCCGCTGTGGTCGTAGACAAAGATTCGAGTGTATACCGTATAGAGCTTGTTGATATAAGACAGAATGCTCGCAATTTTCTCGATGCTCTGCCGGTTTTGCTCCGGCTCTGCAAGAACCGTTCGTAATTCCGGAGTAAGTGCCCACCAGCGGCAATCGTCGGCCCGTTCGTACAGGTTGCGGTCGAGCAGGTCGACCAGCAAATGAGCGGTGAACTGGGCGTTGAGCAGGCTGGACCCAAGAACGGTCTCGTACAGATCCCTGATTGATTTTGAGAACAGTTCATTGCTTCGGTTTCCGGTCTCTCCAATTTGGTCGAGGATCGTTTTCAGCTTCAGGAGGTCCCCTCGTTGGCCTGCGGCCATGACTTGCCCGTTCCATACGACCCGGCGAATTGTTTCGGCCGCATTCATGATTTCGTATAGCGGAGGGCAGAATGTCTTTGCATGAGAAAGCAGGCCATCGACCATGTTCGCATCGAAGCCGTCAAGCGCACCACCCGAATTGGCGGCAAAAGCGACATCTACAGGAATCATGACCTGCCCTTGCCATCCCGGAGGTCCCATATAACCCTGATAGCCTTCGGCGTAGAAAGTCCGTACGAGATATTCCCGGCCACCGAACATCATCAGGATGGGGTAAGCATTGTGATTGACTGGAACGGTTGCTCCAATTGGAATCCAGAGCGGATCGGCGGTTGCAATGACACGATTGTCCTGGTCGAGCAACAGCATGTTCGACCGACTCGCCGCATCGCGGTGAGAAGCGAAGATGCCTGCCATTTCCTGCTCGAAATCGAAACTCAGGCACAGGATGCCGACAACTTTACCATTATCGGGATGCGTCATTTTTCGCGAATAGATCAGCGCGCGCCGTTTTCCCGGACGAAGGTCGGTAGCGCGGAAGGTCTCAACATAACTATCCGACTCCAGCGTTTCCTTGATCAGGGGATCAAGGCTGCCTTCGACCTGCATATGGTCGTCGATCTGCATCAGCACGTTACCTTCCGTGTCGAGCAGCATGATTTCATCATAAACGGTGTACTTTCTGCGGTAGGCTAGAAGGCGTTCCCTAATGTCATCCTGGTGGTTGTGAATGCCTGCAGCAAAGGCACACAATTCGCGGTCTGTCGCAAGAAAACCGACATCGGCAGTACGCTCGTAAAGATTGCGCACGACGATGTCGATGACATACTGCGATTGGGTACCGATTTCGGCCAGTACGTTCATCACTTTCTCTCTAACCAGACTGGAAACGAGTTCATGTTCCAGACGATCGAAACCGGCTCGCGTAGCGGCCATGGTGGGGATAATCGTGCTGGCCTCGACAGGACAATTCATCTTGGCTGAGGACTCGATCATGCGCCACATCAGGCTCAATTCGCGCAAGGATTGTTCGCAACGGGTAACGTCCCGCATATAAGGCAAAAAAGTATCGATCTGGAGTGGAGGGGGGGCACTCATAATGGTCATTATTTTAGATTTTGTGTTTGTGTGGGGGGTGGGAATGGCCGGAAACAACCGGGTTATTCGGGAGTGTTCCATGCTGGGTAATAAATTTTTCAACAGAGGTTGGCCGCCCGAGCAGAAAGCCCTGCATCCAAGGATAGCCGAACTGACGAAGGAAGCCGAATTGAGCATCCGTTTCAATTCCCTCGACAATGATTTGAAGATCCATGTGCCGTCCGAGATCGAAGATCGTGCGGACGATTGCACGGCTGCCGACGTCTCCAGGCAGGCCTGTAATGAAAGACCGGTCGATTTTCAACGAGGAAATTGGCAATTGTTTAAGGCGTGATAGTGACGAATGTCCTGTGCCGAAGTCATCAAGACTGATATGAAAGCCTCGCTTCCTGAGCGTTTCCATCACCGGAATGACTTTGTCAGCATGCTGCATGACCATGTTTTCCGTCAATTCAAGGCATACATGACGCGAAGCGACTCCGAACGCTTCGATGATCCCCATCAATTCGTCCGGCAGGCCTGTGCTGATGAACTCGGATGCGCTCATGTTGACGTTGATCTGCAGATCGGGAAACCCGGATCGGTGCAAAAGCGCCAAGTCTGCGCAAGCCCGCCTTATCACCCAGCGATCGATCAGAGATATCAGGGAACTCTTCTCCGCGATCGGAATAAATGCGTCCGGTCTGACCGTTTCTCCGTCAATAGTGCGCCAGCGAATCAACGCCTCAATGGCAATCGCTTTCTCTCCGGAACTGTCGAAGATGGGCTGGTATTCCAGGAAGAACTGGTTTTCCAGCAGCGCATGGCGCATGGCTTTTTCCATGGTCGGGAACCCATGAAATGATGAATCGGGAAAAGGTATGGCATGCGAGAAAAAGCTAACTCGGTTCCGTCCACTGTTCTTGCTTCGGTACATGGCTGAATCGGCGCTGATCAATAGTTCGCGTGTGGATGCGCCATCTTTGGGGTAAATGCTGATTCCTATGCTGGCCGAAATCATCAGCTCATTCCCGTTGAAATAGAACGGGCGATTTGCCTCAGCCAGAATGCTTTCTGCCAAGATGCGTAATTCTGTCATCGGGTCCTGGGTGTGCGACAAAATGGCGAATTCATCTCCGCCAAGCCGGCCGATCTGGCAATCGCTTCGGGCGACATTGAGCAGTCGTCTGGCGAACTCGATCAATACCGAGTTGCCTGCTTCGTGTCCGAATATGTCGTTGATCGGCTTGAAACTGTCGATATCAATGTACAGAACGCCGAATGGGATGCCGGAAGCAGTCGCGCGCGAGCAGGCCATGTTCAGCAGATGATGAAAGTGACTGCGGTTCGCTACGCCCGTCATTTCATCTATTCTCGCCATCCTGTTGATGGTTTCCATTTGTTCAAGACGCTGGACGGTTTCGGCGACGAGTGTTCCGATGGCGAGGGAAATGTTTGGTAGTTGCGCTTCACGCTGACGGGCGAAGTTACTGAAGAATTCCATGACGCCTGGGCTGTGACGCGTGCCATCAGCCATCTGATAGGCAACCGGAAAGGCGTAGCCGGATTGCAGGTTGCTCTCTTTGATGCCAAGACGGCGGAGGCAGGTTGAATCGTGCAGTGTGTTTTCAGCCCATCCGGGCTGCCCTGATTCCCATACTCTTCCGACCAAGCCTTCTCCCGGGGCAATCCGCAAACCGGTACTCACTTTTGTAAACGACAGGAGCGATGGACCCGGGTTATGCCAGAAGTACTTGCAGACAAGGCGTTTCTCTTGCGGATTTCCTTGCTCCACTTCCCAGTACGCGCCCCAGTCCCATCCCAATGTCTTGCATACAAGCTGGATAACCTTGGTTACGGCGTCTTCGAGCGTATGGCTTCCGACCAGGAATTGTGCCGACTCAAAGCTGAGCTTCTCGCGCATGGATGCTTGTCTGGATGCGCTGATATCGATCAGCAGGCCGTTGCAGATGCCGTCTCCGGGAACATTTTTTGGCAAGGAGACCATACGCAGCCAGCGCATGCCGACCAATTCGTCGATGACGCGAAATTCGCAATCAATAACACCACCCGATGTTCTGCCTTTCTCCAGCGCCGCCATCAGCAAGGGCATATCATTCGGGAGAACATGAGCAAAGCAGATAGCAGGGTCAGCGTGCAAGCCCGCTTCCGTATTAAGAAATTCAGCGGCAGAGTCAGATAGCACGAATTGCGTGGCTACAGTATCGAGCCACCAACGACCGAAGGAGGCGGCATTTTCCGCAGGGTCTGGGCTCATTGCCAGGACCAAGGCATGCTTCAGTCTTTCGTCATGAATATCATCGAGAATGTACTCGGCAGCGTGATCGGCGAAAAACCCGGAAAACATGAGAATGAAGTCGCATTGCTTGTTAAGACAAGTTACATCTAGCAATTTCCATTCCAGCGTTCGTCAAGCCGAAAAACGACTCCAGAGATGCTGGTAGCGGAACTTTCGTCTATGAAAGTCAACGGCGAGGGCGAGGGCGGAATTCCGGAGTGTGCAAGAGTACGGCGTTGCGCAATTTTGGTGCGCGAGGCTGTTCTAAGGGGCGTTATGGAGCGGCAAACAGCGATTCGAGTGACTTTCTGTATCTTGCAGCTTTTGTTGCTCCATTATGCTCAGCCATGGCAAGCCATTTCTGCGCTTGCGCCGGATCGCGAGAAATGCCGTGTCCGGCGTCATACATGAGCCCAAGGTTGAATTGCGCCCTGGCATGACCATTTTCGGCGGCTTTCAGATACCAGTCGATTGCGCGCTTATAGTCTTGTGACACTCCTTTGCCGGCGTCGTAGAGAAGGCCAAGATAAAATTGTGCATCGGATAGGCCCTGTTCAGCCGCTTCGCGATACCAGGTCAGCGCCTGATCGAAATCAGGCTCGACACCCAGTCCGCACTCATAGAGCATGCCAATATGAAATTTGGCTTTTGCATGATTCTGGATCGATGCAAGTCTGTACCAGGACATGGCTTGCTCATAGTCCATATTGATGCCATTGCCAAAGTGGTACATCATGCCCAGGTTGAACTGGGCGCGTGCATGGCCTTGCTTTGCTGCTTCAAGATACAAGGCATGCGCCTTCCGGTAATCCTGTTCTGCTCCCTGCCCAATGTCATACATCAAGGCCAGGTTGTACTGGGCGCGCGAATAGCCCTGTTCGGCCGCCTTGGAAAACCAGATCAGCGCTTGTTGAAAATTCTGTGCTATGCCTCGACCGTTCGCATACATGAGCCCCAAGTTGTTCTGGGCGTCAGCATGGTTCTGGCTGGCGGCCTTGCGAAACCAGTCAATGGCTTGCTGGTAGTCTTTCGGCATTTTTTCGCCGCTTGTGAGCATAAGACCAAGGCGGTTTTGCATATTGGCATCGCCTCGTTCAGCCTGCTGGAATGCCGAATCCGCTATTTTCTTACTCGCCTCTTTCGCTTCCGGCTTCATCATTTGACGGCAAAGGATACGGCGCTGGCCGCAAGATATGGCAAGAAGAGGGTCGGATGAGTCTTCTGGCAGGGTGAAAAAGGAGAGACGCTATGCATGATCGATTGGCTTGCCAAAATCCGTTCAGGGACAAACCGGATTCTCTTGTTTTTGGGGCAGCAGAGCGATCAGCTGCTTGAGCGGAAGAGGTTTGTGATAAAGATAGCCCTGCATGACTTTGCAGCCCGCGCTTTCCAGATATTGCGCCTGCATTTCCGTTTCGACTCCCTCGGCAATCAGGTTGATGCCTAATCCTCGTGCAATCGAAATGATGGCCAGAACAACGGGGAAGTGCCCGTGTTCGTACTGAATTTCCCTTACGAAGGACTGATCGATCTTGAGAGTATGGATCGGGAAACGATGCAGATAAGCCAGCGAGGAATAGCCTGTACCGAAGTCGTCGATGGCAACGCTGATGCCAAGTTGGCAAAGCTTGTTCAGCTGATCGATTGCATGTTGTGGATTACGTATGCAAATGTTCTCGGTTATCTCGACTTCGATCAGTTCGGGAGAGACATCATAGTTGGTTAGTGCTTCCTGCATTTTTTTGAAGAAATCGATCCTGTCCAGATATTGCGGCGACAGGTTCAGCGCCAAGCGAAGCGGTATGCAGCCAGCTTGCCTGCACGCCAGAATGTCTCGGCATACCGCTCCGATCATCCAGTCGCTGATCGGCAGGATCAGCCCATTCTCCTCGGCGGACGGCAGGAATTCGCCGGCACTCAGCAGCCCGCGCTCAGGGTGATTCCAGCGCATCAATCCTTCCGCGCCAACAATCTCGCCGGTTGTTACGTCGATTTGAGGCTGGTAATACATTTCAAGTTGATTCAATTCCAGCGCACGGCGGAGATGTTGCTCTTGTGTGATCTTCAGTCTGGAGGCGCGTGCCATCGAGTCATCATAGAATCCGTGCCCGTTCTTGCCTTGCACCTTGATGTTATACATGGCGATATCGGCATGACGAATCAGTTCGTCGGCGGTCTCGCCATTGTCAGGGCAGAATGCGATGCCGATACTGGCGGAAATATGAATCTTCTGATTGTCCAGGATGAATGGCTGGCGAACGTAGGTAATGCATTTTTCAGCTATCTGCTGAGCTTCCTGCTTTTGCTGCAGGCCAGGCAGCAAAAGAATGAATTCATCACTCCCTATCCGTGCCGCCAAGTCGCCGGGTCGCAAGATTTCCTTCAAGCGGGTTGCGACAAGTTGCAGCAATTTATCTCCCTTGATATGCCCCAGGCTGTCATTGATCAGCTTGAAACGGTCAAGGTCGATGAACAGGACCGCCAGCCCGGTATTGTTGCGTCCGGTTTGTGCGATGGCAAGATCAAGTTGGTCCTTGAGAAGGAGTCGGTTGGGCAGATTGGTCAGGACGTCATGCCTCGCCTGATAGGAAAGCATTTCCTCCGCCCGTCTGCGGTCCGTAATGTCTCGCGCGACTCCATAGGTACCGGTCAGCTCATGTGAACCATTCTGTCCTTGTTCGGGAAGCTCTGCCGAGTTGAACGAAATCGTCATCAGCGTGTTCTCGACGACCCGGCTTTCCTTGCCATCCTGGCACTTGAATCGAAGTTCGATGTTTCGTGAGGCGGGTGCATGCTCGTCACGTTCGGTGAAGGCGTAGCGTGCGCGCTCCAGATCGTCCTCGTGAATGAGGCAAGAGTAGTGCTTGCCGATCAATTGATCTTGGCGAAATCCCAGAATACGCAAGGCGCGATCATTGATGAACGTGAATTGTCCCTGCCGGTTCAGCGTATAGATGATGTCGGGCGAACTGTCGACCAGATGCCGGTACAGGCGCTCGGAGCATTCCAGTCGCCATGCAATCCGGGAATTGTCTGCTTCGAGCTTGCGCTTCTCGATGGCGTTGTCGACTGTCTTCAGCAGTTCCTCTGGCGAATAGGGCTTGCGCAAATAACCATATGCTCCTCGTTTCAAGGCGCCGATGGCGGCATCGATGCCATTATGCCCGGAAAGCACGATGACGTTGGCATCAATGTTTCTCTGCCTGATGAAATCCATGATTTCGTGCCCGCCGATGTCGGGCAACCCCAAATCCAGCAGGATCAGGTCGAATTGACTGCTTTTCAAATGTTGCAGTGCTTTCTTCCCGGATGAAGCTGTAAACAGTTGAAAACCGCGACCGCTGAGCAGGTCGCAAAGGCTCATAAGCAGCCGCGGTTCATCATCTACAAGGAGCAGGCGGGGCGCCTTTCTCTCTTCCGGACGTTGGGATGGATTCAGTGTCTCCGTAAAATCATCACGGTCACAGCTTGGTAGAAAAGAAGCGTTCATTTCCCGTTACACTGAAAACTGTGTCTGAAATTTCTTATCGCTGATCGGCTCCCCGGGAGCGGGTACAGGGATAAGAATCGTAAATACGGTTCCCTTTACGTCCGAATGGCACATGATCTGTCCCTGAATGTTCTTGACCAGATTGTGCACGATGCTGAGACCAAGCCCTTGGTGGCCTGATCCTTTCGTACTACGGACTGGCGAGAAGAGATTGTCCATGATGCTTTTCGGTATGCCCGGACCTGTGTCGCTGAGAGAGATTTCAATATATGCCTTTTCTCCTCGTGAGACAGTGCCCTTGTTTCGGATCATGATTTCACCGCCTTCCGGCATGGCCTCAACGGCATTCTTTATCAAGTTCATCATGATTTGCTTCAATAAGGCGGGAGACGGGGTCACTCGCGATTCCCTGCTTTGAAGGCTGGACGTAATACGGACGGTTTTTGGCGCGAATTCAGTATCGCGGAAAAGTCGTACGACATCGTCGATAACTTGGTTTAAGTCGGTAGGAGGCAGGAGGTCGCCGCCAGTAGCAGAGGAAGGTTGTTCAGCAAATCCATTGACGATTTGTCCTACCCGGTCCAGTTCTTCATTCAGGATGGAAATTTCGCTGGAGATCGGTTCTCTGCTTGCCAGCTTATTGTCCAGAACACGCAGGTAATTCTTGATGATGGTCAGCGGATTGTTGACTTCGTGCGCGATGCGGCGTGATGCATCACGATATTGCTTTTCGATGGCGGCGGCATCCTTCTCACGATTGTTGAGTTCGTTGCCCGCATTCTTCAGAGCAGCGGCTGCTTTGGTTCCAAAACTCTTCAGGAAGGATTCGTGCTGCTGCAGTTCCTTGATTTGCCAGGATAGAATCCCTCCGATCAGCACTCCGATGCAATTCTCATCCACCGTAAGAGGGAAGCAGACAAGACTGTCAGCGCCGAGAATACGCATTATCTGCTCTGAAGTGATGCTTGCCGGTGGGGTATCTGGGGATAGGAAAGTAACCGATTTTTTTGTGGCGGTCTCTGCGATAACGTCGCCTTTTCCGAAAGGAATCGAGAACCCGGCCAGCCGTTGTGGCGCACCTTCAGGCGGATAGGCTACCAGGATATTTCTCTTTGCATCCAGCAGCAAGAGGAAAGTGCTTCCAAGATTGAAGAAAACTCGTGCCGACGTGCATACAGTACCTCTGATTTCCGCTTCGTTTTTGCCGTTAAGGGAGGAAAAGAAGCGATCCAGTTCAGAAGACTGGACCAGCTTGTGCACCTGGGCATTGAGACGGTCTTGTGTACTCAATGTTTTCGTCGGCTGCGTGTCAAGTTTGGGTTTCTCCTCGAGACCGCTCAAGTCAATACCAATGAAATTGGCTGCCTGAGATACTCTTTCTTCCAGGTTTTCCATAATGTGGGGTAACTCGCTCGTATCCACTCCACATAGAGTAACAGCATGTTCGATCACGGGATCATGGTAATCATGTGATGCCAGCAGATGAGCAAGATAGACAATCCGGATCAGAGGGTGTGCCGTTTCAATGCGATCAACCGGCTCATGATGGTACAGGACACTATCCGCCATGAATGAATCCAGGTGCCAGTGCTCGATGAGGAGCGCTCCCGCTTCGGCATGGGTAATTTGCAGCATGCGCTGTTCTGCCGCACAAATGGCCTCATCATCTGGTGCGTGGAAATGGAATGCGTATTCCCGCGGGGCAATGGCAAGCAGGGCCAGACGGCCGATATCATGCAGTAGCCCGGCAAGATAGGCTTCGTCGATATTGGAGTAGGCCATGTTTTTTGCAACATGGCGCGCAATGATTGCCGATGTGAGCGAATGCTTCCAGAAGCCGCGCAGATCGATGTTTTTCGAGGCCGAAAAATTGTTGAAGGTCTGAAATACGGACTCGCTGATGATCAGCGTCTTTATCATGTCGATGCCAAGAGAGATCAGCGATTGTTCCAGTCCCACTTTCTGGCTACCGCGATGATAAGCAGTACTATGGGCAACGCCGAGAATTTTCCCGGTCATTCCGGCATCCTGAGAGATGAGGCGTGCAAGTTCGGTCATGCCTGCTTCCTCGTTTTGGCATTGCTCCATCAGCTTGATAAGTATCTGGGGCATTGCTGGAAGTCTGACTGCCGACAGACGGGTCTTTATTTCATTTTCGGATAAAAGCATTCTCGATTTCGCCGTTTTCCTCTAGTGCCATGCAATAAAGAACCATACTGAGACCAAACATCTCCATCGTGCTTTTGCACGATGATCAAATTACTGTTTATTGTATAGGTATAGTTAGCTTTAATGCAATATTATTCAAGAGTCACACCGCAGGTTAACTGGTAACGGCAGTGTTCGGGGCAACTTTAGGGCGGAATGGAAAAATGGCGAGTGCTGTCCTGGAAGACAGCAATAATCCGATGAGAGAGGCAAAACGAATTTTCTTGTCCCTCTGATGGAAGCATCCTGAGGCGCGTGTCTAACACACGCCTCAGAAAAAGTATCTGAATACGGAAGGTAGGGCGTTAGCCGCCGCGCCGCATCAGATCGAAGAATTCAGCATTAGTCTTGGTTGCCTTCATCTTGTCGAGAATGAATTCCATTGCTTCGATGTCATCCATTCCATACAGTAGCTTGCGCAGTATCCAGATTTTTTGCAACTGGTCGGGTTTGATCAGCAGTTCTTCGCGGCGTGTACCCGACTTGTTCAGGTTGATGGCCGGATAAACCCGTTTTTCGGCAAGGCGCCGTTCAAGATGGACTTCCATATTGCCGGTGCCTTTGAACTCTTCATAAATGACGTCGTCCATCCGGCTGCCCGTTTCGACCAGTGCGGTTGCGATAATGGTCAGGGAGCCACCTTCTTCGATGTTGCGTGCAGCACCGAAGAAACGTTTCGGGCGCTGCAGCGCATTGGCATCCACACCACCGGTCAGAACCTTGCCTGAGGCCGGGATCACCGTGTTGTAGGCGCGAGCCAACCTCGTGATCGAATCGAGCAGGATGACAACGTCCTTTTTCATTTCCACTAGGCGCTTGGCTTTTTCAAGTACCATCTCTGCGACTTGGACATGCCGGGTTGCCGGTTCGTCGAAAGTGGAAGCAACGACTTCGCCTCGTACCGAACGCTGCATTTCCGTCACTTCTTCGGGACGCTCGTCGATCAGCAGCACAATCATCGTGACATCCGGATGATTCGCTGTGATGGCATGTGCCATATGCTGCAGTATCACGGTCTTGCCGGATTTCGGCGAGGCGACCAACAGGCCGCGCTGGCCTTTGCCGATTGGCGCGATCATGTCGATGATGCGGCCGGTAATATTTTCCTGCGCATTGATCTCGCGCTCCAGGCGCAACGGTTCGTCCGGGTGCAGTGGAGTCAGGTTTTCGAACAGGATCTTGTGTTTGGATGCCTCCGGCGGCGCGCCATTGACCTTGTCGACTTTGACCAGTGCAAAATACCGCTCGCCGTCCTTTGGCGTACGTACCTCTCCTTCGATGGAGTCGCCCGTGTGCAGGTTGAAGCGGCGAATCTGCGATGGGGAGATGTAGATGTCGTCGGTGGATGCCATATAGCTCGCATCGGGCGAGCGAAGAAATCCGAAACCGTCCGGCAACACTTCGAGTGCGCCATCACCGTATACCTGTTCGCCTGATTTCGCACGTTTCTTCAGGATGGCAAACATCAGTTCCTGTTTGCGCAGGCGTGCGGCGTTATCGATATCGAGGCTGATTGCCATGTCCAGCAGCGCCGATACGTGCAAGGACTTTAATTCTGATAAATGCATATTGTTGAAAATTTACCGCTAGGGATAGTAATAAGTAGAAGGGGGTAGAGCAGTGTAAGTCAATGATGGAACAACTTGCGGAATACAGGTGTAAAGGTGGCGGTCCGGATCAGCCGCCACAGCCGGAATCAGATATTGCTGTCGATAAACGAGGACAGCTGGCTCTTGTTGAGAGCCCCCACCTTTTGACCGACAACTGCGCCATTCTTGAACAAGATCAGTGTGGGAATTCCCCGGATGCCAAATTTGGCAGGCGTTGCCTGGTTCGAATCGACATCCATCTTGGCAACCAGTATTTTTCCGCCGTAATCCTTTGCAGCATCATCCAGCAGAGGGGCCACCATCTTGCAGGGGCCGCACCATTCCGCCCAGAAGTCGACCAGAACCGGCCGATCAGATTTTAACACGTCATTTTCAAAGGATGCGTCAGTAATGTTCTTGATGTTTTCTGTCATGATTTCCTCGGAGGATGAGGGAAAAAATAATCGGCGGTGAGTGTGTGCCGATTTGCCGTTATGAGGGTGCTTCTCTACGCTGTCAAATGCTACAGCCCAAAAGAAATTATGCTTGAATCCGTATCAGGCATCCTGCGGCAGGAATTGCAGTGGATAACAAATCATAACCTTTTTAGAAAAAAATGGGAATCGCCTGACACCTGTGCCGCGGTCCACCTGATCTGGCGCAAAGAAACCGTCCGGATCCGCACATTTCCCGTCGTGATTACTACCGATGCATCTGACAAGCCGGAAAAACACGGCCAGCCTCTATGTTGTTGGCGGGATGTCAGAATGGCACATTTCCTCGAGCAGGTCCGGACTATACCACGGTTTTTTGAGAAGGCAGGCCGGCTAAATCAACTTTTTGCCTCATGTTGAGGAGCCGGTTTTGCAGCTTGGCTTTGCGCTTTCAGGCCGCCACCGAGGGAACGATACAGATCGATCGAGTTGGTCAGGCGCAACAGACGCGCCTGCACCAGTGACTGTTCCGCAGAAAAAAGCTCCCTTTGCGCGTCCAATACGTCCAGCGAACTGGAAATACCGTTCTCGTAGCGAGCCTCCGACAATTTCAACCGTTCTCGCGATGCTGCGAGCACGGCCGCCTGGGCGTCTACCTGCTCGTTCAGCAGATTTCGCGCAACCAGCGTATCCGCAACTTCACGGAAAG
>Ga0316613_10001733_pt1 | contig 14656 bp, 15 predicted proteins | sample OWC_soil_day10_C_2_FD_207647 | JGI IMG/M metagenome (GOLD analysis project Ga0316613, IMG submission 207647) | Wetland soil microbial communities from Old Woman Creek delta, Ohio, United States - OWC_soil_day10_CT_b | ecosystem: Environmental > Terrestrial > Soil > Wetlands | place: USA: Ohio...
CGGTCCGCCTGATGGACATGGTCGGCATCCCCGACGCCCGCCGACGCTTCGACCTTTATCCGCACGAGTTTTCCGGCGGTCAATGCCAGCGACTGATGATCGCCATGGCGCTGGCTGGCCAGCCGGACTATCTGATCGCCGACGAGCCGACCACGGCACTCGACGCCACCATCCAGGCCCAGATCCTTGACCTGCTCAACGAGCTCAGGGCCGAGACCGGCATGGCGACGATCTTCATCAGTCATGATCTTGGCGCCGTCGCCCAGGTCTGCGACCGGGTCTGCGTCATGTACGCTGGCCGGATCGTCGAGGAGGGACGGACGGCGGATCTGTTCGACCACCCGCGCCACCCCTATACGCGCGGTCTGTTCGATGCCATTCCGCGCCTCAATGCGCCGCGTCGGCGCCTGCTGCCCATTCCCGGCATGGTCCCGTCGGCCAAGGACATGCCGTCCGGCTGCGCCTTCTCGCCGCGTTGTCCGAACGCCGTTGCCGCCTGCCTTGAGGCCCCCCCGCAGCTTGGTGGCCTGACGGCCGGCCGCCGGCTCGCCTGCTATCAGCCGATGCCGTCCTTATCCGGTCTCGGCCTGACGGAGACGGCAAAGCTGCCGCGCTACGCCACACCATGACTGTTCTGCTTGAAGCGCGTGACCTTGCCCGCGTCTACCAGATCCGGCGGGGTCTTTTCGTTGAGCCAACGATGCTACGGGCGGTCGATGGCGTATCGCTGACCGTCGAGGCCGGCGAGACGCTGGGCATTGTCGGCGAATCCGGCTGCGGCAAGTCGACGCTTGGCCGCATGCTGCTCGGCATCGATCCGGCCGACGAGGGGGCGGTCCGTTTCGACGGCGACGCCATGCCCGGGCTCGGCTCAAAGGACTGGCGGCAGTCTCGCCGGAAGATGCAACTCGTCTACCAGGATCCGCTGGCGGCGCTCGACCGTCGCCTGCCCATTGCCGAACAGATCGGCGAGCCGCTCGACATTCACGGCCTTGCCGACGGTGCCGATCGTGCCGCCCGTATCCGGTCGTTGATGGATGCGGTCGGCCTCGACGCCGAGCAGGCCGACCGATACCCACACCAACTGTCCGGTGGCCAGCGCCAGCGCGTGGTGATCGCCCGTGCCTTGGCCTCCGAACCCAAGTTGATCGTCTGCGACGAGCCGGTGTCGGCGCTCGACGTGTCGATCCAGGCGCAGGTGGTCAACCTGTTGCGCGATCTGCAGCAGGACACCGGCATCGCCATGGTGTTCATCAGCCACGACCTCAAGGTGGTGCGCAACATCGCCGACCGCGTCGCCGTGATGTATCTCGGGCGCATCGTCGAAGAGGCGTCCTCCGACGACGTCTTCAGGGACCCGCGCCACCCCTACACGCAGGCGCTGGTGTCATCGGTGCCCGAGCCCGGCAAGCCGCTGGCCCATCGGACCATCCTGCAGGGGGAGCCGCCCAATCCGGGCAATCGTCCGTCGGGTTGTGCCTTTCACCCACGCTGCCCTCTGGTGCGTGAGATTTGCAGAACGACCGCGCCGTCGCTCACGTCGATCGCCCACGGTCGGCAGGTGGCCTGCCACGTGGCAGGGGCTTGCCTGCACGCGGCCTGACACCCTCCGGCAAGGAATTTGAGATGGTCCGCTTTATGCTCGGGCGCCTGCTGAGAGCGTTCATTACCATCATCGCGGTGGTCACCTTCGCCTTCGTCGTGCTGCGCATGTCGGGCGATCCGTCACAGGTGATGCTCGGTCCCGATGCGCCGCAGGATGCGGTCGATGCCTTTCGTCACAGGTGGGGGCTCGATCAGCCGCTGTGGGTGCAGTATTTCGCCTATGTCAGGTCGATCCTGACGGGGGACTTCGGCGTCTCGATGCGCGACCACGCCTCGGCGTTGGGCCTGGTTCTGCAGCGTGTGCCGGCGACATTGCAACTGACGCTGCCGGCCATGGCGCTGAAGCTGTTCCTCGGCATTCCGGCCGGCGTCTATGCGGCGCTCAACCGCGACAGCACGACGGATCGCGCCGTCATTTTGCTCTCGGTTCTCGGCTTCACCATCCCGTCCTTCGTCATGGGGCTTTTACTGGTGCTGATCTTTTCGGTCATGCTCGGTGTACTGCCCTCGGGGGGGCAGGATACCTGGGTTCACGGCATCCTGCCGACGCTGACGCTGGCCATTGGAGGCATCGGCATTCTGGCGCGCTTCTCGCGCTCGGCGATGATCGAAGTTCTGACCCAGCATTACGTCCGGACGGCGTCCGCCAAGGGCATGAGCTGGCGCAATGTTGTCTGGCGGCATGCCCTGCCCAACGCGGCGCTGCCGATCGTCACGCTGGTCGGCTTCATGGTGGGGTCGCTGATCGCCGGAGCCGTGGTGGTGGAGTCGATCTTTTCCTGGCCCGGCATCGGTCGTCTTCTCATCGTTTCCGTTTCCAACCGCGACCTTGCCGTCGTCCAGTGCATCCTGCTGGTGATTGCCGCGACCATGGTGGTGTCCAATCTCCTGGTCGACCTTGCCTACGGCTGGCTCGATCCGCGCCTCGCCGCGCGCCGGCATTGAGGAAAAGCCATGTCGATCAGCCACACACTCGCCAGCCCTGCCACGGACGCCAAGTCCGTGCGTCGAAGCCGGTCCAGACTGCCGATGTCCGTCGGCCTCGGCATAGCCTGGCTCGGTGCCATGGTGCTGGTCGCCGCCTTCGCCGACCAGATTCGACCGTTCGACATCACGACGATGGATCTCGCTCATCGTCTGGCGCCACCGGGCGGCCTCAAACACTTGCTCGGCACCGACGAACTTGGGCGCGACGTGCTGACCCGGCTCATCCAGTCGATCCGGGTGTCCCTGGTGATCGCCTTCGGCGCCACGCTGCTGTCGGCGACCTTCGGTACGCTGCTGGGCTTTGCGGCGGCGCAGTTCCGCGGCGTCGTCGAGCATTTGATCCTGGTGTTGGCCGACTTCCAGGCGGCACTGCCGTTTCTGATCATGTCGCTCGCCGTGCTCGCCTTCTTTGGCTCCTCGATGCTGCTGCTGGTCTGCCTGATGGGGTTCTACGGCTGGGAGCGCTATGCCCGCATCGCCCGCGGATTGGCCATCTCGGCCGGAACGCAGGGTTACGCGGCGGCGGTGGTTCAGCTTGGCGCCACCCCAGGCCGTGTCTACCTCCGCCACATCCTGCCCAACGTCGCCTCGACGCTGATCGTGTCGATGACGCTGACCTTTCCGGAAATCATCCTGATGGAAAGCGGTCTGTCCTTTCTCGGCCTCGGGGTGCAGCCGCCGGAGACCAGCCTCGGCAACATGGTCGGTTTCGGGCGCGAATATCTGACGCGGGCGCCGTGGATCATGCTGGCACCGGCCGTCGTCATCATGCTGACCACGCTGTCGATTTCGCTGGTCGGCGACTGGCTGCGCGACAAGCTCGATCCGACCATCCGTTGACGCCCACCGGGCCGGCCCCGTCTTTCTCTTGCCTTCAGGAAACATCCCCATGACCAAGATCATCGGCCATCGCGGCGCCCGCAATCTCTGGCCGGAAAACTCGCTCGGCGGCTTTCGCAAGGCGCTGGACCTCGGCGTCGACGCCATCGAGTTCGACGTGCACCTGACCGAAGCCGGTGACCTCGTGGTGATCCATGACGCCACGCTCGATCGCACGACGGAGGCGAGCGGGCCGGTTCGGCTGCTGACGCGCCAGAGTCGGCTGGACGCATTCCTCCACGGCTGCGGCGAAGCCGTGCCGACACTCGACGAGGTCTTGGCCGTCCTCGCCCCGGCCGGAATTGATCTGCACGTGGAGATCAAGGCCGACGAAGCCGGCCGACCCTATCCCGGTCTGGCCGCTCATGTTGCCGAGGCGCTGAAGCGCCATGGCGTGATCGGCCGCAGCCACCTCACATCGTTTGATACCGGCGTGTTGGAAACCTGTCGGGCACTGGCGCCGACAGTGCCCAGGCTCGTGTCGGTCAATGCCGACTGGGCGGAGCGCCAGGGCGGTCTCGCCGCCTTCCTCGCCGCCGTCGGGGATCTGGTCGACATCGTAGCCATCGAGCAGACGCTGATGGCCTCGGAGTGGGACATGATCCGCGTCACCTGGCCGCTTGAGCGCCTGTGCGTGTGGACCGTCAACGATGCCGCGCGGATCGCCGATTGGCTCGGTCGCGGCGTCGGCCATCTCACCTCCGACAGTCCAGATGTCGCGCTCGAACAGCGTGCTGCGCTTTCCCTTTGATTTTTCCGCCATTCTGGAGACCCGTCATGTCCAACCTCATTGCTACCGGTTTCAACGCCGGTTCCGCCGATGGCGAACTTGCCGACCTTGAAGCCGATCTCGTCCGCCTTGAAGCGATGGGCGTCGAGGCTGTCGAACTGGGGCTGACCAGTATCGATCTGATCACCGGCGGCAGGATCGTGACGGAGCGTCTCGACCGCCTTGCCGCGCTGACGGGGCGGTTTGCCTTCCGCTACACCGTGCATGGCCTTGTCTCGTCAAACTTCATGGACCCGGAGACGCTGCCTTACCAACTGGCGGCCGCCAAGGCGCTGGTCGAGGTCTGCGACCGCATCGGCGCACGCGTCCTGGTCCAGCATGGGGGAGCCCTGCGAGCCGACCAGATCGCCGAGCGTGCAGATGCCGACCAACGCGAACGCGACGCCCTGGCCGATCTGGCAAACTTTGCCCGGCGTCACGGCGTGCGGATCGCACTGGAGAACATCTTCACCACGGAGCCAGGCCAATATCGGCAGACACCGGCTGAAGTGGCCGAAACCGTGCGGGCGGTGGACAATCCCAACCTGGTGGCGCTGATCGACTTCAGCCACGCCTATATCGAATCCACCTTCCGCGGCCTCGATTTCTTCGAACAGGTCCGGGCGATGGCGCCGATCGCCGGGCACCTGCACGTCCACGATTCCTTCGGCCGGCCGATTGGCCGCTATCAGCCGTATCATCTGCAGGAGGCGACGGCTCTGGGGCTTGGCGACCTGCATATGCCACTCGGTTGGGGGGATATCGACTGGGACGGCCTGTTCACCCAGCTGGAGTTCCTGCCGGGAACGGTGCTGATGATGGAGGTTGGTTCGCGGTATCGCTCGGAGCAGCCGGCCAGCCTTGCCCGTGCCCGCGAGCTGATGCGCCTCAATGCAGAGCGGCATGCCAAGGCGCGGGCGGTCGCTGGCTGACCGGCCAAGCCTGAACGGACGCTGCGGTGTGCGGGCGCGCGACGGACATCCGGTGCCCATTGAATAAGCTTGTCGACCCGCTTGCTCGGGAGTAGGAGCACACCGCCACCGTTGAGGCGCCTTCGGTTGGGGGGACGGGCGTCATGGACGCGCACACCGTCACCTGCAGGAAGCGAAATCGTGCATACAAACAAGCTGGTTGTCGTCGGCGTTGGACACGTCGGCTCCTACGTTCTTGCCGACGCGATGAAGACGGGGCTGTTCGCAAAAATCGGCGTTATCGATCTTCTGAAGAACGTTGCCTTCGGGGAAGCACTCGACCAGGCGCAGGCAACCGCGCTGACCTACATGAACAACGTCGACGTCACCGATGGTGGATACGAGCAGTGCGCCGACGCCGACGTGATCATCGTTGCGGCCGGCTCCAGCGTCACGCCCGACCCCAACAACCCGAAGGCCGAGCCGGATCGCGCTCTGCTGACCAAGGCCAACTGCCGCGTCATCCGTGACGTCATGGCGGGCATCGCCCGCCACACCAGAGACGCCATCGTCATCCTGATCACCAATCCGCTGGATACGATGGTTTATATCGCAGAGAACGAATTCGGTTACCCGAAAGGCCGCGTGTTCGGTACGGGAACCATGCTCGACTCGGCCCGTCTGCGCAAACTGGTCGCCAACACTTATGGCATCGATCCAAAGTCGGTGACCGGCTTCATGATGGGGGAGCATGGGCGGACGGCTTTCCCCGTTCTCAGTCACGTCAACGTCGGTGGGATAGCTTTTGGAGAGCTGGACCAGTATTTCGAGGCCACGCAGGATATTCGTGACCCGGACGTGGTCAAAGCCAGGATCGTCAGTGCCGCTTACGAGGTGCTGAACGGCAAGGGCTGGACCAATGCGGGTGTCGCCCAGGCGGCGATAACCATGGCAAAGGCCGTTCTCCTCGACGAACGCAGCATCTATCCGGCGTCCACCACGTTGCGCGGGCAGTATGGCCACGACGGCGACGTCGCGCTGAGCATGCCGTGCATGATCGGTCGCGAGGGAATTCTGAAGCAGCTGCCGGTCAAGCTGAATGGCTGGGAGATGAAAAAACTGGCGGAGTCGATCGAGTTCATCCAGATGACCATGAAGGACGCCGATACCGGGCTCAAGATCTGATATCTTGCCTGAGCCGGCCACCAGAGCGGCGTCGACGACCCGGATTTCGAAAGGTCATGATCGAGAAGCGAGCAAATTCTCTGCCATCACTCAATGCGCTGCGCGTGCTCGACTCACTGGCCAGATGCGGAAGTCTACGCGGCGCAGCGGCTGAACTCGGCGTGGTTCCCGGTGCGGTGCGCCAGCAACTTGCTGGCCTTGAGGATTATTTCAGAACGCCCCTGATCATCAGGCAAAGCGGTCGTCTCTCGTTGAGTCCGGCCGGGAAACGCCTGGCTGACGCTGTCGGTGTGGCCTTGACGATCATCGGACGGGCTGCGGAGGAGATATCTTCTGACAGCAAGACAAACTGTCTGACGCTCGGCATTCCCATTCCGATGGCCACCGCGTGGTTCTTGCCCCGATTGCCGCTTCTTCTCGCCCAAGTGCCGACGCTCGAAATCGACATCGTATCGATCCCGGTGACCGCTGCGCTTTCGGACATGCCGGAACTCGACGCCATCATCGTTGGCGGTGAGTACCGGCCGCTGCCCGATGTCGTCGCGACGAGATTCATGGCCGACGAGTTCGGCCCCGTGATGCGGGCGGATCTGGTGGAAGCGGCTTCCCTTGAGAGCATGACGGCCATCGTTGCGCGCAACGTGCCCTATCTCTGGGACGACTGGTTCCGGGAGAGCGGCAATGCCCCTTTGCGGTTCAGGAAGCGCAATGAATTCGAGGACTTGCCGCTGGCCATCGCAGCAGCGAAAGCCGGACTGGGCGTGACGATAGCCCCGCGCGCCTCCGTTGAATCGGAGATCGCCTCGGGCGCCTTGCATGCCCCTTTGGGCTTCGTGGCGAGGCCGGCGGGATTTCGGCTTTGCTGCCGCGTCGCCGACAGGGCGCGCGGACCGATCGTTGCCCTGCAATCCTGGCTGATCGACGAAGGCCGGAAGCGGCAACCATCCGAAGGGAAACTGCCCCTTCAAGCAGTTTAATGTCCCTGTGCGCCGGGATGGCCCGCAAGTTATCGTCGCTTGCCGGAGATCACCACGCACAAAGAGACAGCCATGACAAACCACGCATCGCTTTCGCGTATCGAATGGGTCGCTCGCAGTTGCCGCCTGCTACAGGCAACTGCCGACGAGTTCAGGCAGACCCGTCCTTTCGCCGGGCTGACCATCGGCACGGCCATTCATCTCGAGCCCAAGACCGTTGCGCTGTTGATGACGCTCAAGGCCGGTGGCGCGAAGCTCGTTTCGGCCGGCAACCTGAACAGCACGCAGCCGGAGACGGTCGATTATCTGCGTGCCCAGGACATCGAAATCATCGGCGAGCAAACCACCGACGAGACCGCTCATCAAAGGCATATCAATGCTCTTGTTGATCACGAGCCCGATCTTCTGCTCGACAATGGCGGCGACCTTTTTGCGCGGGTGGCAGAGCGTCCCTACAAGGTGTTGCGCGGTGGCACCGAGGAAACGACATCCGGACGCCATCGCCTCGCGCCAATGCGGCGGGCGATCGGCCTGCCGGTGCTGGTCATCAACGACAGCCCGATCAAGCAGTTCGCCGAAAACCGCCACGCCGTCGGACAAAGCCTGTTTGAAAGCTATATGCGCTTTACCAACCGGGCGACCAACGGCAAGCGCGTCACCGTTTTCGGCTACGGCTCCTGCGGCAAAGGGACGGCGGTCTGTTTCCGCAATGCCTACAGCGCGGTCAGCGTCGTCGATATCGACCCGGTGACGACGCTCGAAGCCCATCTCGACGGATTTTCCACGCCATTGCGCCGGGACGCCATCGCATCAGCCGATGTCATCGTAACCGTCACCGGATTCCCCGGCGTTCTGACGACCGACGACATGGATCTTTTGAAGAGTGGCGTCATTCTGATCAACGGGGGCCATTTCCCGCATGAAATCGACGTTGCGGGATTGCGCGCGCATCCGCTGGTCGTTTCGCACGATGTCTACGCGGAGCAGGGGATTGAAACTCTCCGGCTGAAAGATGGGCGCAGCATCCACATCCTCGGCGGCGGGCACATGGCCAATCTGGCGGGGCCTCGTCCTCTCGGCAACTCGGTGGAATCGATGGATCTTGGCTTCACGCTGCAGGCGAGATGCCTGGAACGCGTCGCCACCGGCAAGCTTGACGCTTCGATGTGCGTTGTGCCCGTTCCGGCCGACATCGACGCGCAGGTCGCCTCCGCCTACCTCGCTCTTGCTCGCTAGGAGACGGGTCCATGCTGCGTTGGGGAATTCTGGGAACGAGCTTCATTTCGGAAACGATGGCCGCCGCGATCGCTTCAGGCGGCAATTCGAGGATCGTTGCGGTGTCCGGCCGCGATCCAGGGCGACTGGCCGATTTCGCAGGCCGTCACGGCATCGACAAGGCGTACGCAAGTAGTGAAACGCTCTTGGACGATCCCGACGTGGACGTGGTCTATATCGGCCTGCCGAACAACCTGCATGGCGAAGTGGCCGTCATGGCCGCTCAAAGAGGCAAGGCGATCCTTTCGGAAAAGTCGCTGACGACCAGCATGGCCGATGCGGATGCGCTGGCTCGCGCCGTGCGGTCGGCCGATGTCTTCTTCATGGAAGGGCTGATGTATCTTTGCCATCCGCTGATCGAGACATTCGGCGAGATCATCCGCTCCGGACGGTTGGGCGCAATCCGTTCCGTGAACGGCGTCTATGCGGCCGATATCTGGAAACTGGTCAATCCCCTCGGCAAGGGCACGATCTTCAATCTCGGCTGCTATCCGGTTTCGCTGCTGCAGTATGTCGTCCAGACGGCATTCGGTCCCGACGCCTTTGGCGCCCACACCGCCAGTGGCGCCGGCAACGTCTCCCGACACGACGACAACATCTGTGATGCTTCGCTGTCGGTCCGCTTTTCAAACGGCATGCTTGCGACTCTGCAGTCGACGGACAGCTACGGAATGATGTCGGACTTCTCAGTATATGGCGACCGTGGTATGGCGCGTTTCCTCACCAATCCATGGCTGCCCGTCGCCGGCAAGAACGCATTCATCGTCCATGAATACGGAGCCGAGCCCGAGGAGGTCGTCGTCGAAACGGGGCGAGATGCATTCCAGCATCAGGTCGAGCGAGTCGAGCAGTGTCTTGGAGAGCGGCTTCTCCAGCCGCGGCGGCCTGCGCCGAGGCTGTCCGACTCGCTGGAAATCATGTCCATGCTTGCCGCGTGGGAACAGGACTGCAGGACGCCCCCGCCCGGCCGATGATCCATCACGATCCCTTGGCGGTGGCCGCCGTGGCCGAAGGTGAGGCAACCGCCGGCACGCCGGTCAGATTTTGGCCTCGGCGAAGATGCTGACGATCCAGTCCAGGAAGACGCGCAATCGCGGCGCCGTGTGGCGGTTCTGCGGGTAGAGCGCCGTGAGCGGGGTTGGCGTGGGGCGGAAATCGGCGAGCACTTCGACGAGCTTGCCGGTCCGCAGATCGTCGACGAGGCGATAGCGTGGCGCCTGGATCAGGCCGAAGCCGAGCCGGGCGAGATCGGCCATGGTGTCGGAGTTGTTGACCGTTACCCGCGAGGGCAGGGAGATTTCCCGAACCGCTCCGTCGACGACGAATTCCAGCGGCAGCACCTGTGACGTGCGTGACGACAGGAAGCCGACAGCGACCTGCCCGTCAAGCCTGTCCGGGCTTTCGGGGACACCATGCTGCTCCAGATAGGCGGGGCTGGCGCAGGTGATCTCGGTTATGGCTCCGAGCCGCCGCATGATGAGGCCGCTGTCGCTCGCCGCGCCCGCCCGGATCACGCAATCCACGCCTTCGCGCACCAGATCGACCAACCTGTCGCCCTGTCCGAGATGCAGGTCGAGACCGGGATAGCGTGCCAGGAAGTCCGACAGGCGGGGCAGCAGGAAGGTGCGTGTCAGCAGGCCGTGGGCATCGACCCGTAGCAGTCCTCTCGGCTGAACGTCCCGAAAGGTGTTCTCCGCTTCGTCCACCTCAGCCAGAATCCGCTTGCAGCGGGCGTAGAAGGCCTCTCCATCCAGGGTCGGCGCCACGTGCCGGGTGGTTCGCTCGAGGAGACGCACGCCGAGATCGCTCTCGAACCGCTTCATTGCCTCGGTGGCGGTGGAGCGCGACAGCCCGAGGTCGGATGCCGCGGCGGAGAAGCTGCGGCGCTCCACCACGCGAACAAAAAGCTGCATGCGATCGAAGCGGTCCATGTGTTTTGTTCTAGCTATCCGAATTCTGATGTCAAGATAAGCCGGATTGTTCTGAATTTCGGCGCGACTTAACGTCTGGGCATCAGCACAGGAGAAACGCGATGAACGACAAGAAACACAAGACAGCGATCGTCACCGGATCGTCCAAGGGCATCGGGGCGGCGATCGCCCGGCGTTTGTCGAGCGACGGGTTTGCGGTCGTCGTGAACTACGCGGGCGGCCAGGCGGCCGCTGAAGCAGTCGTCCAGTCGATCCGACAGGCCGGCGGAAGCGCCGTCGCCGTCCAGGCGGATATCGCGTCTCCCACTGGCATGGCGTCGCTGTTCGATGCGGCGGAGCAGGCCTTCGGGACCGTCGACGTCCTGGTCAACAATGCCGGCGTCATGCTGCTGGCGCCGATCGTCGAAACCGACGACGCCAGCTTCACCCGCCAAGTGGAAACGAATCTTGGAAGCGTCGTCCGCGGCTTGCGCGAAGCCGGGCGGCGGCTCGCCGATGGCGGGCGCGTCATCAATCTCTCGTCGAGTGTCGTTGGTCTCTATCAGCCGACCTACGGCGTCTACGCCGCGACGAAGGCGGCGGTCGAGGCCTTGACGCACATCGCCGCCAAGGAATTCGGTCCAAGGTCCATCACCGTCAATGCCGTCGCTCCGGGACCGGTCGCCACCGACCTCTTCCTGACGGGCAAGTCGGACGCCCTGGTGGACAACATCCGCAAGATGAGCCCGCTCGGCCGGCTCGGACAGCCGGACGACATCGCGTCGGTGGTGGCCTTTCTCGCCGGCCCGGACGCCGGTTGGGTCAACGGTCAAATTATTCGCGCCAATGGCGGCATCATCTGAGGAGGCTGAACATGTCGGAAATCGCACTCGTTACCGGAGCCTCGAGCGGCTTCGGCCGGATGATCGTCGAGGCGCTCGCCGCCAGCGGCCATACGGTCTATGCCTCGATGAGGGATATCGACGGCCGCAACGCGGCAGTCGCTGCCGAGCTCGACGCCTACGCTCGGGAGCGCAACGTCGCCATCCGCTGCATCGAACTCGACGTTCAGGACGACTCCTCCGCCGAGCGGGCGATCGCCCGCATCATCGGCGATCAGGGCAGGCTGGACGTCCTCGTGCATAACGCCGGGCATATGGTCTATGGCCCGACGGAGGCCTTCACCCCGGCGCAACTCGCCGCACTCTACGACGTCAATGTCCTGGGCACGCAGCGGGTGAATCGGGCGGTACTGCCGCACATGCGGCACCAGGGGCGAGGCCTGCTGGTCTGGATCGGCAGCAGCAGCTCGGCTGGTGGTATTCCGCCGCTGCTTGCCCCGTACTTTGCCGCCAAGGCAGGAATGGATGCGCTCGCCGTGTCCTATGCCCGCGAACTCGCGCCGCTCGGCATCGAGACCAGCATCGTGGTGCCCGGAGCGTTCACCCAGGGTACGAACCACTTCGCTCACTCTGGGGTGCCGTCCGACACCAAAAGAGCGGATGCCTACGCAGCCGCCTGGCCTGACGGATTTGCGACGCGTCTGAGGGATGCGCTTGCTGCCACCGTTCCGGCCAATGCCGATCCGCGGACGGTGGCGGCGGCGGTGGCCGGGATCGTCGATACGCCGTTCGGATCGCGGCCCTTCCGGGTCGTCGTCGATCCGGCCGACGACGGCGCGGCAGCATCCTATGCAGTCATCGACGGCGTCCGCGAGCAGTTCCTGCGCCGGATCGGCTTCGACGATCTGCTGCGACCGAGAGCGGCCCAGCAGGGATAATTCACACCAGACGATGGAGAGAGGACATGCCTTTCGTAAATATCAAGACGCCCGAGGGCGCCCTTAGTCGCCAGCAGAAGGAGGAGATCGTCCATCGGGTAACCGACATGCTCGTGGAGTATTTCTCCGAGGGCACGAGGCCGCACACGATGGTGCTCATCGAGGAGGTCAAGGACGGCGGCTACGCCCGCGCCGACGAGGTCTTCATCCTGCCGGATGAGTACCGAGCCCGCGAGAGTTGACGAACGAGCTTAAATGCCCCCCGCGCGCCAGTCCACCGGAGTCAAATCCGGCGGGCTGGCGCGCTTTCCCTTCTGCGGTCGCTGTGGCCGTTTGCGAAACAGTCGGCGAGGCTCAGCCGGTGCTGAGCTTACGTCCGAGCCTGTCCTCGACCGAGGCGATCTTGTTGGCGAGGCGGCTCGTCTGGCCCTCGCGATAGTCGACCTTGAGCGCCACTTCGACACGCGGGCAGTCGGCGCGCATCGCCTCGAAGCACGCGGTGACCACGGCCATCACCTCGGGCCATTCGCCTTCGAGGATCGTGCCCATGGGGGTGAGCTGGTAGGCGACGCCGCTCCTGTCGATGATGTCGAGCGACCGGGCGACGTAGGGGCTGAGGCTCTCGCCCTTGCCGACGGGATACATCGCAAATTCCAACAGAACCATGGGAGTCCCTTTCGCTGCCGTGCTGTCGGCGAAATGCATATAGCGCGGGTTGGCTTGAGAGCACAGGCAAGAACCGGAAGGGCCGATCAACAGGCGGATGCAAGGCTGAGCTCGGCCGGGTTCCCGACGGCCCCTCAGCGTGCCGCGAGGTTCAGAGCGGACCACGGTTGGGCAGGCCTCGTTGTGGGCGCATCAACTCAGCGGCAAGGTCAAGATCAGAGCAGGCTAAAGACATTTATTCTGATCCAGTCGTATCGAATTTCACCTGTCCAAGAATGCCTTGCTACTTTCCATTATACCGCTGCTGAAAAATACAACTTGCCGTTTTTCCTGAATTCATGACAGAATTTGTTGTGCGCTCTCTGGTTCTGGGGCGATGCGCGTAGTTTAGTGTTTTCCTTTTTAAATCAAGTCTTTCTCGTGGGGGCATGATCATGTCGACCAAAGCTGAATTCATAAGTCGCGATGAGTACCTGACCGGCAGCGATGGTCTCCGGCTGTTTATGCGGTCCTGGTTTCCCAACACTGCCCCACTGGGGATACTGGTTATCTGTCACGGCTTTATGGCTCATAGCGGTCACTATCAATGGGCTGCCGAACGCGCCGTCGCGGCGGGTTACGGTGTCTACGCTGTTGATCTCCGGGGGCGCGGGCAGTCGGAAGGGGCACGCTTTTTTGTTTCAAGCGCCGATGACTATGTGCGCGATCTCGCGCAAGTGGTTGCCCTTGCCCATGAACGCAATGCCGGGCTCCCGGTGTTCCTGCTGGGGCACAGCGCGGGCGGTGTGGTCGCAACGCTCTACGCCCTGCGGCACCAGAATTTGCTGTCGGGCCTCATCTGCGAGAGCTTCGCCTATCGCGTGCCGGCGCCCGACATCGCTCTGACGTTGTTCAAGCTCCTCGCCTCGGTGATCCCGAGGATGCCGGTCCTCAAACTGAAAACGCGTGATTTCTCACGCGACCCGGCTGCCGTGGCGGCGCTCGACAGCGATCCGCTGATTGCCGGAGAGATCCAGCCGGTAAGCACCGTTGCCGCTTTAGCCAAGGGTGGGGACGAGCTTCGGCAGGGATTCCCGCAGATTACCCTGCCGCTTTTGATTCTCCACGGAACCGCCGACAAGGCGACCCTCCCGGCAGGCAGTGAGGAGTTTTTCCAGCGCGCCGGCTCGGTGGACAAGAAGCTCAAGCTTTATGACGGACATGTCCATGATTTGCTCCAGGATATCGGGCGCGATCAGGTCATGTCGGACATTCTCGATTGGGTCGGCAGTCATATGCCGCCCAATGCCGAGAAAAATCTGAGTGAATGATCTGTTTTACAGGGTCTGTGCGGGGACAATACTCATTTCTCTTTCGGGCCTAGGCACCCGCCGATCAGGTTTGACCGACCTGATCGGCGGAATGTCTTACGCCAATCTGACGACGGCGTAGCCGTAAGCCTCGAGCGCGAGAGCGCCAGCGACGGTCTGATCGGTCAGAAGGTCGGTGCCTTTGGGCAGGCCGGATACGGTAACCGGCTCGGCGTCGGTGTTGAGTACGAAGAGCAGCTTGCGGTCCTCCGCTTGGCGCAACGTCACTTCCACGTTGGGCGGCAGGTCGGATACGAGCGGCGCGATACCTGCGGTCGGAAAAAGATGTTCGGCAAGGCCTTCGACCAACGTGTCGGTGAGGTAGGTGCCGACATAGACCGCCCGCCCGGCGCCGACCTTGCG
>Ga0316613_10001734_pt1 | contig 14654 bp, 17 predicted proteins | sample OWC_soil_day10_C_2_FD_207647 | JGI IMG/M metagenome (GOLD analysis project Ga0316613, IMG submission 207647) | Wetland soil microbial communities from Old Woman Creek delta, Ohio, United States - OWC_soil_day10_CT_b | ecosystem: Environmental > Terrestrial > Soil > Wetlands | place: USA: Ohio...
GAGAACAGTAGTTTTCCGAAGCGATCAGCTCGATATGCTCTTCCTGGCGGACGTTTTCACGTTGAATGGCATCCCACAATTCGGGATCGATGCGGGCGATGGTATGGTCTTTAGCGAACATGATTGATACTCCGATCAACGACAGGGAAGGACGATCCTGGCAATCCGCCTTGTCGGAAAACTGATTGAAAATAGTCCGAAATTGTAAAAGAAACGCTGAGTTTCAGCAAGACAACACCTTTCGGCCGACATGATCGCAACCCTATAAAATAGACGAATGCATCTTTCATCATGCCTGCGGTGGCTAGGCGCCACGGACCGGTTGGATTGTCTTTCCGATTTGCTTTCGGCAACGCCGTTTTCCGCTGCCGCCGATCCGATCGAGTGACACCGACTCGAGTCTGCCTGTTGTAAATTAGCCCCTCATTTAATACTTTTTTTCATTTTATAATCAACGCAAGAATGCCCACGCAACGGCACCAAAAACGGCTTTGACATGGCTTGCGCCTTTTTGAAAACGCGCGCATTGTCAGACCCATCGCCCTTGGTTGGAATTGGGCGAATAATGCGAACTGCACTACAATACTCCTTTTCTTATTCTGTTATTTAATGACCGTGACCAATCTTGTTGAAATCCGCGACCTGCGTTTCAGCTATGGCGATCGACCGATCCTGTCGGGCCTCCGCATGGATTTCCCATTGGGCAAGGTCGTGGCGGTCATGGGCGGGTCCGGCTCTGGAAAAACGACGATCCTGCGCCTGATAGGCGGTCAACTGAAGCCTTCTTCCGGCACGGTTCAAATGAATGGCCAGGCAGTCCACGACCTCGACACACCGGGCTTGTATCAATTGCGTCGGAAGATGGGCATGCTGTTCCAGAACGGCGCGCTGTTCACCGACCTGACCGTTTTCGAAAATGTTGCTTTTCCGCTGCGCGAGCACACCAACCTGCCGGAAGAGCTGCTGCACGATCTGGTCCTCATGAAACTGAATGCTGTCGGCCTGAGAAACGCTGCGCATCTGAAGCCATCGGAAATATCCGGAGGCATGGCCCGGCGGGTCGCTCTGGCACGCGCCATCGCGCTCGACCCGCAGTTGATGATGTACGACGAACCGTTTACCGGACTCGATCCTATTTCGCTGGGCGTGACGGCAAACCTGATCCGAAGGCTGAATGATGCGCTCGGCTCGACGTCCATCATCGTGTCGCACGATGTTTCCGAATCGTTTTCCATAGCCGATTACGTCTATTTCCTGTCTGAAGGAAAGATCGTCGCCGAAGGAACGCCTTCCGAAATGATGGTTTCCCAAGACCCGTACGTCAAACAGTTCGTGCACGCCGAAGCAGATGGCCCCGTGCCTTTCCATTATCCCGGACGATCGCTGGCCGCCGATCTGGGTCTGGAGGAAAGACAATGACCGACTTCCTCGCTTCCATCGGGCGCTTCATTCGCGAGACCATCGCCGGAACAGGGTATGCGACTCGCACGTTTCTGACCATGCTGCGCTCGTCTGCCGGCCTGCTGAAGCGGCCGCGACTGATCACCGACCAGGTCCATTTCATCGGCAATCATTCGCTGCTGATCATTTGCGTATCCGGTCTTTTCGTTGGCTTTGTACTTGGCCTGCAGGGTTACTACACGCTGAGCCGCTATGGATCCGAACAGGCACTTGGCGTTCTGGTCGCCCTCTCGCTCATTCGCGAGCTTGGCCCAGTCGTCACGGCGCTTCTTTTTGCCGGGCGCGCCGGCACCTCGCTGACAGCCGAAATCGGCCTGATGAAAACCGGCGAACAATTGGCGGCAATGGAAATGATGGCCGTCAATCCGTTCGAACGTGTTCTGGCGCCGCGTTTCTGGGCGGGCTTCATCTCGATGCCGGTTCTGGCTGCGCTTTTCAGCGCAGTGGGCGTCATTGGCGGCTACATCGTCGGCGTCCAGCTGATCGGCGTTGATGAAGGCGCGTTCTGGTCGCAGATGCAGGCCGGTGTCGACGTCTGGGACGATATTGTCAATGGAGTCGTTAAAAGTTTCGTATTCGGGATTGCGGTCACCTTCACCGCCCTCTTCCAGGGTTATGAAGCCCAGCCGACGCCGGAAGGCGTTGCAAGAGCCACCACGCGGACGGTCGTGATTTCATCCCTGCTGGTGCTATGGCTGGATTTCTTGATGACGGCATTAATGTTCAATTAGCAATAAACTTATCGAAGCGCCGCAAACAGGATACAATCGTGTGTGTATGTAAACGCACAAACTCGAGCGGCGCGTCGCATTTTTGAAAAAGTGGTTCGGTTATGCAACGTAAATCATTGGATATCTGGGTTGGCCTGTTTGTGCTTCTGGGAGCTGCTGCGCTGATGTTTTTGGCGCTGAAAGCCGGCAACATGAGCACCTTTTCGTTCCAAAAAACGTATCCTGTTCTGACCAAATTCGACAATATCGGCGGACTCAAGGCCCGTGCTCCGGTCAAGAGTGCCGGCGTTGTGGTTGGCCGCGTCGGCGACATTCGCCTCGACGACCAGGATTTTCGTGCGCAGGTCACACTGCAACTCGACGAACGTTACAAGTTTCCCAAGGATACCAGCGCCAAGATTCTGACGTCTGGCCTGCTGGGGGAACAGTACATCGGCCTCGAAGCGGGCGGTGACGCGAACAACCTGGCGGCAGGGGATCAGATCGAAACGACCCAATCGGCCATCGTCCTTGAAAATCTGATCAGCCAGTTCCTGTTCAGCAAGGCCGCCGAAGGAAAAGATTCCGGAGACAAGAACTCCGGCGGCGTGAAGGATGAGTACAAGTGAGGCTTTCGGCACGCCTTATCGGATTCGGCGCAGGAATGGTTTTCGCCGTCCTGCTCTCGGGATGCGCCACATCAAAGAACAATCCGAACGATCCGCTCGAAGGTTTCAACCGTGCCATGTTCAGCTTCAACGAAAAGGTCGATCAGGTTGCCCTGAGACCGGCGTCAACTATCTACAAGACATTATTGCCAAGCTTCGTCCAGACTGGGATCGGTAACTTTTTCGGCAATCTCGGCGATGTCTGGACAGCAGTCAACAATCTTCTGCAAGGCAAGGTGGAAGACGGCATGTCGGATGTGGCGCGTGTCATGATAAATACGTTCGCGGGTCTTGGCGGCCTGATAGACGTCGCTTCCGACGCCAATCTGCCAAAGCATCACGAAGATTTCGGGCAGACGCTTGGCAAATGGGGGGTCGGATCGGGCCCCTACGTCGTATTGCCGATTTTGGGGCCATCCACCTTGCGCGACACAGTGGCGCTCCCTGTCGACTGGACGGGCGACCCGTGGATTTACACGACTCCGGTACGCGTTCGCAACACGGGAATTGTGGTGCGCGCCGTGGATCAGCGCGCAAGCGTGCTTGACGCGACGAAGCTCATCGACGAGGTCGCTATCGACAAGTATGAATTCATGCGCGATGCCTACCTTCAACGACGCCGGAGCCAGGTGCTGGAAGATAAAAACCAACCGGAAGAACCGGGCCAGCCGGATGATCTGAACAAAGGCGGCAATGCAAAAGAGGAGTCAGCGTCCGGCGACTGGCAGGACGTGGATGACTCGAGTGCGAAGCCGCCCGAAAAACAGCCTGAAGACAAGCCGGCATCCGTCGATTCGGCGGCCGGTGATTGGGTGACCGTAGACGACTCAAACGCAAAGCCGTCCGAAAACCAGCCGGCAGTGGGTAAGGTTTCCGCCGCGCCTTCTGCCACTCCAGGCACAGCCGTTCCGCCCAAGGATGCGAACTCAAAGACGGAGCCATCCACCGGAACCCAACCAGGCCAGCCGACTCCAAGATAAGTCCGGCCCGGCCACTTCATTTCAACATCATCGAGGATGATCATGAATATCTTGAAAAAACTATTTGCTGCGGCAATTGCATGCAGCGTCATGTCCTTTGCGCCAAGCGCCAGCGCCCAGGTCGAACCGCCTGATGCGCTGATCAAACGCATCAGCCAGGACGTACTGGATTCTTCAAAGGCGGACCGCGAAATTCAACGGGGCAACCGGAAACGCATCCGCGCCCTGGTGGAAACCAAGGTCCTTCCCTACGTCGACTTCCAGCGCATGACCCAACTGGCAGCCGGCAGGGCCTGGAATACGGCGACGCCGGAACAGCGGCAGCGCCTGTCCAGCGAATTCCGCGACCTGCTGATCCATACGTATGCCGGCGCGCTGACCGAAGTTCGCGATCAGAAGCTGCAGATGAGACCGCTTCGCGCATCGCCTTCCGCAACCAGCGTGATCGTTTATACGCGCGTGGTCCAACCCGGCCGCGAACCAATCGACCTGAACTATCGACTCTACAAGCGAGCCGACGGCTGGAAGATCTATGACGTCAGCGTACTGGGAGCATGGCTCGTACAAACCTACAAGGGTACGTTTGCCAGCGAAATCAGCAAATCGGGGGTCGATGGATTGATCAGGACGCTGGCCGAAAAAAACAGAAGGCTGGCCAACAACAGATAACCAACTGACATACTCTCATGACAGCCGCCACCATCGACCTTACTTTTGCCGGCGCCAGGACAGCGCTGGCGGAAGGTCTTCACACTATTGAGGAAGGGCAAGCCGAATTCGATCTGGCCAATCTGGCCGCCGTCGATTCGGCCAGTGTCGCCGTTCTGCTCGCATGGCAGCGGGCAGCGCTGGCCAAGGGCTTGCGCCTGCGGCTGGCCAACCCGCCGAAGAGCCTGTTGAGCCTTGCATCCTTGTACGGAGTCAGCGAATTGTTATCCCTGGAAGAAGCGAGTCCCGACTGACTCATGGCAATGCCGCTCGCATCCATGAGTGGCATTGCGCATCTGCCAAGCAAAACGATTATCCTGATTCGCCAGGCGGCATCCCGAGTACCGAGAGAGTAAACACAAATTCACCTTCTCCGCACAGAGTAGCCGCTTCAAATGTCATAATAGATGGTTTCAACCGCGAACGGCTAAATTCGCCCTTCGACCGCCTATTACGCAGTTTTTCGCATGACAGCTATTGATATTTTCGACGTCAGCAAGAGCTATCGCTCGTTGAAGGCGCTTTCCGATGTTTCGCTTGCCATTGAAGAAGGCGAGTTTTTCGGCCTGCTCGGTCCGAACGGGGCCGGCAAGACGACGCTGATATCGATTGTCGCTGGGCTGGCGCGTGCCGACTCCGGCAAGGTTAGCATCCTCGGGCATGACGTCACGGCGGATTTTCGCGAAGCACGCAGAAAACTCGGCGTTGTACCGCAAGAGCTGGTATTCGATCCCTTCTTCACCGTTCGCGAGACACTCCGCCTTCAGTCGGGTTATTTCGGACTGAGCAACAACGATGACTGGATTGACGAAGTCATGAGCAATCTCGATCTCGCCGACAAGGCCGAATCGAACATGCGCACGCTATCAGGTGGGATGAAACGGCGTGTGCTGGTCGCCCAGGCGCTGGTACACAAGCCGCCCGTGATCGTTCTCGACGAGCCCACTGCCGGGGTCGACGTCGAATTGCGCCAGACCCTATGGCAATTTATCGGCCGCCTGAACCGGGAAGGCCACACGATCGTGCTCACCACGCACTATCTCGAGGAGGCGCAGGCCCTGTGTAACCGCATCGCCATGCTGAAGAGCGGCCAGACCGTGGCGCTGGATACGACCGAAGGACTGATCCGGCGAATTTCGGAATCCCAGTTGATTGTGCAACTGAAAGAAGGCGTCCTGCCGGAAAACCTGCAGCCGCTGGTATCGGCCAGTGCACCGTCGCAGAAAACATACACGCTTCGCATTGACGATTACGCCGATCTGGAAGGCATACTCGCCTCGTTGCGCAATAACGGCGCCACCATTGTCGACATGCAGTTGCAACAAGCCGACCTGGAGGACGTCTTCCTGCAGATCATGAACGGCAAGGCGGAATGATCATGTTTTCCACCAGCTTCAAGACCCTGTTCTACAAAGAAGTGCTGCGCTTCTGGAAAGTCGCGGCCCAAACTATCACCGCCCCCGTGCTGAGTTCGATCCTGTACCTGCTGATATTCGGGCATGTCCTTGAAAACCGGGTGGAGGTTTTCCCAGGCGTCAGCTATACCGCATTCCTGGTGCCTGGACTGGTGATGATGAGCATCCTGCAGAATGCGTTCGCCAACTCGTCGTCATCCCTGATCCAGTCCAAGATTAACGGCAGCATGGTATTTGTGCTTCTTGCCCCGGTTTCGCACTGGGAATTCTTCGGCGCCTACCTGCTGGCCGCGGTCGTCCGCGGCCTGATCGTCGGCGCGGGCGTTTTCATCATTACCGCATGGTTTGCATCCCTTTCCTTCGCCGCGCCGTTATGGATCGCCGTTTTTGCGCTTCTGGGCGCGGCCATATTGGGAACGATGGGCGTGATCGCCGGCATCTGGGCCGACAAGTACGACCAGCTGGCGACATTCCAGAATTTCCTTATCATGCCTGCCACGTTCCTGTCAGGCGTGTTCTATTCGATTCACTCGCTTCCCGGCTTCTGGCAGAAGACGTCTCACTTCAACCCATTCTTCTATATGGTGGACGGGTTCCGGTACGGCTTCTTCGGCCAATCGGATGTGAATCCATGGACCAGCCTCACTGTCGTGGTATTGTTCTTCATTTCCTTGTCGCTGCTGACCATCAGGCTGCTGAAAAGCGGATACAAACTGCGCAACTGATTGAAACGACCAACCATGACTTCCCTTATCGACACCATCAGGCTGCTCATCGAGGCAAGCATCGACTGCGACCGCATCGAGGTCGACGGCGACGGGCGGCATTTTCAGGCGATCATCGTTTCCAAGGCATTCGAAGGCAAGCGTCTGGTGCAGCGTCATCAGATGGTTTATGCTGCGCTCGGCGACAGCATGCGCGAGCAGATTCATGCCCTGTCGATGAAAACGCTAACACCCCAGGAATTTCAACATAGCAATGGATAAACTGATTATTACCGGCGGCAGACGCCTCCAAGGCGAGATCCCGATCTCGGGCGCAAAAAATGCGGCGCTGCCGATCCTCTGCGCCGGACTGCTGACGGCAGACGACATTCATCTGACCAACGTTCCGAATCTTCATGATGTCTCCACCATGCTGCGTCTGCTGCGTCAGATGGGATTGCGCGTCGAGCAGAACGGTGACAGCATCCTGCTGAACGGCGGCGCCGTCGATAATTTCAGCGCGCCATACGAGATGGTCAAGACGATGCGGGCAGCCATCCTGGTGCTCGGGCCGCTGGTCGCACGCTTCGGCGAAGCGCGTGTTTCGCTCCCCGGGGGATGCGCAATTGGCTCGCGCCCCGTCGAACAGCATATCAAGGGATTACAGGCGATGGGCGCAGAGATCTCCATCGAGGCCGGATACATCAATGCGAAAGCAACGCGTCTGAAGGGCACTCGCATCATGACGGACATGATCACGGTGACCGGCACGGAAAACCTGCTCATGGCCGCCACGCTGGCTGAAGGCGAAACGGTTCTGGAAAACGCCGCACGCGAACCGGAGGTGACGGACCTGGCCAACCTATTGGTGAAAATGGGCGCCCGGATCGAAGGCATTGGCACGGACCGGCTGGTGGTACATGGGGTTGAACGTCTTCATGGAGCCAGCCACGAAGTCATTGCCGACCGCATCGAAACGGGAACTTTCCTGTGTGCCGCCATGGCTACGGGCGGTGATCTCATGCTGACCCGTACGCGCAGCAACATCCTGGATGCAACGCTCGACAAATTGCGCGAAAATGGCGGGGAGATTACAACCGGCGCAGACTGGATCCGCATCCGCATGGATTCGCGTCCGAAGGGAATCAGTTTCCGTACGACCGAGTATCCCGGCTTTCCGACCGACATGCAGGCGCAATTCATGGCGGTCAATTGCCTGGCAAGCGATGCAAGCCGGGTGGTGGAAACCATTTTCGAAAACCGGTTCATGCACGTGCAGGAACTGAACCGGCTTGGAGCGCAGATCAAGACGGAGGGCAACACCGCTTTCGTCCATGGTGTCAGCAAGCTGGTGGGCGCGCCCGTCATGGCAACCGATTTACGCGCTTCCGCATCGCTGGTTATCGCAGGACTGGCGGCGGAAGGGCAAACCGAGGTCAATCGCATCTACCACCTCGACCGCGGCTATGACCGCATGGAAGTAAAACTGTCGGCCGTGGGTGCCGATATAAAACGGATTAACCAATGAACCAATCAGTACAATCAGGAAACAATCAGGAGCAGGAGCTGATTCTGGCTCTGTCGAAGGGGCGCATATTTGAAGAAACGATGCCCCTGCTGCACGAAGCCGGCATCACCGTTCTTGAAGACCCTGAAACCTCACGCAAGCTCATTCTCCCGACCAACCAGCCCCGCGTGCGCGTCATTATCGTGCGCGCCACCGACGTCCCGACGTACGTTCAATACGGCGCAGCCGATTTTGGCGTTGCCGGCAAGGACGTGCTCCAGGAGCATGACGGCACCGGTCTGTATCAGCCAATCGACCTGCATATCGCCAAGTGCCGACTGTCGGTCGCAGTCAAGAAGGACTTCGATTACAAGAACGCGATCCGCCAGGGCGCGCGACTGCGCGTTGCAACTAAATACGTCCAGGCGGCGCGCGAGCACTTTGCGCGCAAGGGGGTGCATGTCGACCTGATCAAGCTGTACGGCTCCATGGAACTGGCCCCTCTGGTCGGCCTGTCCGATGTGATCGTCGATCTGGTCAGCACGGGCAATACGCTGCGCGCGAACAACCTGGTTGAAGTCGAACACATCCAGGACATTACGTCGCGTCTGATCGTCAACCAGGCCTCGCTGAAACTGAAACGACACCTGCTGCAACCCATTCTGCAGGCCTTCGAAAAGGCTTCAGCCCAAGCCAAGACGGAACAACCAGCCTAAACAGGGATCATCATGTCGCTACCCATTCGCAAACTGGACACGACCGCCCAGGATTTCAATGCACAACTCGCTTCAGTGCTTGCTTTCGAAGCCAGCACGGATGAAGCGATCGAGCGAGCTGTTGCCGGCATCCTGGCCGATGTAAAAACCAGGGGCGATGAGGCGGTGCTTGACTACACCAACCGATTCGACCGTCTGTCCGCCGCCAGTGTTGCGGAGCTCGAAATCAGCGCCACCGAATGCAAGGCGGCTCTGGCGTCTCTTCCGGCAGCGCGGCGTGAAGCGCTGCAGGCAGCCGCCGGCCGCGTCCGCGCCTATCATGAACGGCAGCGCCAGGAGTGCGGTTCGGATGGCTTTACGTTTACCGAAGCAGACGGCACCGTCCTCGGGCAAAAGGTAACGCCTCTGGATAAGGTCGGCATCTACGTTCCCGGTGGCAAAGCGGCCTACCCTTCTTCGGTATTGATGAACGCGATCCCGGCCCAGGTCGCCGGAGTGCCCGAAATCGTCATGGTCGTACCGACCCCGGACGGCACGCGAAACGAACTGGTGCTTGCCGCCGCCGCCATCGCAGGCGCCACGCGCGTATTCGCCATAGGCGGAGCGCAAGCTGTGGGTGCGCTGGCCTACGGCACGTCGACAATCCCGGCAGTGGACAAGATCGTCGGCCCCGGCAATGCCTACGTCGCGGCCGCCAAACGCCGCGTGTTCGGGACGGTTGGCATCGACATGATTGCCGGGCCGTCGGAGATACTGGTGATTGCCGATGGCACAACCAATCCGGAATGGGTGGCGATGGATCTGTTTTCTCAGGCCGAACACGATGAACTGGCACAATCGATCCTCATCTGCCCCGACCAAACTTACCTCGATCGCGTCAAGGCCGAAATCGACAGACTGCTGCCGAATATGCAGCGCAGCGAGATCATCCGCACATCCTTGTCCAACCGCGGCGCAATGATCAAGGTTCGCGACATGGACGAAGCCTGTGAGATCGCCAACCGGATCGCGCCCGAGCATCTGGAAATTTCCGCGGAAGATCCACAACGCTGGGCCGATAAAATCCGTCATGCGGGTGCGCTTTTCCTTGGCCGCTTCACGTCCGAGTCGCTGGGTGATTACTGCGCCGGGCCGAACCATGTCTTGCCGACATCGCGTACCGCGCGCTTTTCCTCTCCGCTCGGCGTCTACGACTTTCAGAAACGCTCCAGCATCATTGCCGTCAGCGAATCCGGCGCACGGTCCCTCGGGAAAATTGCGGTCGAACTGGCAAACGGCGAAGGGCTGGAAGCGCACGGGAGAAGCGCGGCATACCGACTGAACGGCAAATAAGCGTGCGTCCGAGACAAAAAACCGTCTTTCCATTTCGCCGTTTTCCCGTCATGCAACAGGCAGAGTTGCACAATTGAAAAATACATGGGAGCATATTCAAAATAATATGCTTGTTTTTACATATATTTGCAGGGCTCATCCTGTATTGCCGTTTCAGAGCCTTCTCAATCATTAACCATGAGCCTCATCGAAAACATCATCCGTCCCGATGTGCGTGCCCTGGACGGCTATCGTGTCGCCGACTCTGTCGGTTTTCTGAAACTCGATGCGATGGAGAACCCGCATCTGATGCCGGAAGACCTGCGTGCCGGGCTCGGGCAGAGACTGGCGCAGGTCGCGATGAATCGCTACCCCATACCAACCTACGCCGGACTTAAAGCGAAGATACGCGAAAAAATGGGCGTACCGACCGGCTATGATGTGGTCCTGGGCAACGGGTCGGACGAGCTGATCTCGATGATTTCGATTGCATGCGCGAGACGAGACCGCCCAGCCACGGTCCTGGCGCCGGCGCCCGGCTTCGTGATGTATGCGCTTTCGGCGCAATTTGCAGGCATGCAGTTTGTCGGGGTTCCGCTCAAATCCGATTTTTCGCTGGACAAGGAAGCCATGCTTTCGGCAATCGAAAAGCACCGTCCCTCTATCGTCTACCTAGCCTACCCGAACAACCCGACTGGCAATCTGTTCGACACGGATGACATGGTGTCGATCATCCGTGCCGTGGGCGATTCAGGGATCGTCGTATCTGACGAGGCTTATCAGCCTTTTGCGCAAGCCAGCTTCATGCCGCGTCTGCCCGAATTCCCGAACCTGGTCGTCATGCGCACCATGTCCAAGCTCGGATTGGCCGGCGTGCGTCTGGGCTACATGTCTGCCAGCGCCGCGCTTCTCGCCGAATTCGACAAGGTGCGCCCGCCGTACAACGTCAATGTGTTGACGGAAGCGGCGGTGGAATTCGCCCTGGACAATATCCACGTGCTGGATGGCCAGGCGGCATTGCTGCGTACCGAGCGTACCAAGCTGGCTGATGCGCTGGCCGCCATGCCCGGCGTTGAAGTCTTCCCTTCCGCAGCCAATTTCCTGCTGTTACGCGTGCCGGATGCCAACCGCGTATTTGAAAAACTGCTGGCTCGCAAGGTTTTAATCAAAAATGTGGGTAAAATGCATGAACTGCTCGGCAATTGCCTGCGTGTAAATGTCAGCACTGCGGGGGAAAACCGCCAGTTCCTTGCGGCATTCCAGGCCTGTCTTGTGCAGTAGTTTTCGACCTTTTCAATTATGTCCAGAACCGCAGAAATCATCCGCAACACCACTGAAACAAAGATTCGCGTCGCGATCAATATCGATGGTAACGGGCAACAGAAGCTGAGTACCGGCGTGCCGTTTTTCGACCATATGCTGGACCAGGTTGCCCGGCACGGTCTGATCGACCTGGAGATCGAGGCGCAAGGCGATTTGCAGATTGACGCTCATCACACCGTCGAAGATGTCGGCATCGCGCTCGGCCAGGCATTCGCGAAGGCGATCGGGGACAAAAAAGGCATCCGGCGCTACGGCCATGCCTATGTTCCGCTCGACGAAGCGCTGTCGCGCGTCGTGATCGACTTTTCCGGCCGGCCCGCGCTTGAATTTCATGTTCCGTTCAAGCGCTCGACCAGCGGCTCGTTCGATCTCGACCTGACACGCGAATTTTTCCAGGGATTCGTGAATCACGCGATGGTGTCGCTCCATATCGACAATCTGCGCGGTGAAAATGCGCACCATCAATGCGAAACCGTATTCAAGGCTTTCGGCCGCGCCTTGCGCATGGCGGCTGAACTCGACCCGCGTGCGGCCGGAACGATTCCTTCAACCAAGGGCAGCCTGTGACCCTTCTGCCCTCAGCATGACATGAAATCGGGAATCTTCAGGTCCGACAGTACCTTACCGTTATGAAAAAGATTGTTGTTGTTGACTATGGCATGGGCAACCTGCGTTCGGTAGCCCAGGCCTTGCGCGCCGTTGCCCCCGAAGCGGATGTCCGTATTTCCAGTTCGGCATCCGAACTCGACCAGGCCGAGCGCATCGTCTTGCCGGGACAGGGCGCCATGCCCGACTGCATGCGCAGCCTGCGCGAATCGGGACTACTGGAAGCTGTCCTCAGGGCATCCAGATCGAAACCAATGTTCGGCGTCTGTGTCGGTGAGCAAATGCTGTTCGACTGGAGCGAAGAAGGCGATACGCCGGGCCTCGGCTTGCTGTCCGGCAAGGTAATCCGTTTCCGTCTCGATGGCCAGTTGCAGGAAGACGGCTCGCGCTTCAAGGTTCCTCAGATGGGATGGAACCAGGTTCGCCAGGCCAGGCCGCATCCACTGTGGAATGGCATTGCCGACAACAGTTATTTCTATTTCGTGCACAGCTTTTATGCCGTGCCGGAAAACCCGGAGCATATCGTGGGGGAAACGATCTATGGCGCTCCTTTTTGCTGCGCCATTGCGCGTGATAATATCTTTGCGACCCAGTTTCACCCCGAGAAAAGCGCTTCAGCCGGTTTGCAGTTGTATAAGAATTTCATACACTGGAACCCGTGACCCAAAAATAAATTAACCCACCCTTTCTAAACTCTTACTTATTTTTTCGTCATGTTGCTCATTCCTGCTATCGACCTCAAGGATGGTCAATGCGTCCGCCTCAAGCAAGGCGATATGGATAAAGTCACCGTGTTTTCCGAAGATCCGGCCGAAATGGCGTGGCACTGGCTGGAAAGCGGCGCACGGCGCCTGCATCTGGTCGACCTGAATGGCGCGTTTGCCGGAAAACCGAAAAACGAAGCCGCAGTCAAGGCCATCGTTAAAGCCGTTCAGGATTTCGCCGAGGAGAACGATCTCGATGAAATTCCGGTTCAGCTTGGCGGCGGCGTCCGCGACCTCGACACCATCGAGCGCTATCTCGATCACGGGCTTTCCTACATCATCGTCGGAACGGCCGCGGTCAAGAACCCCGGCTTTCTCCAGGATGCCTGCGGCGCGTTTCCGGGCCACATCATCGTCGGCCTCGATGCCAGGGACGGCAAGGTAGCAACCGACGGCTGGAGCAAGCTGTCGAGGCATGACGTCATCGAACTGGGCAAGAAATATGAAGGATATGGCGTCGAATCCATCGTTTACACCGATATTGGACGCGACGGCATGATGGGCGGCGTCAATATCGACGCGACCGTCAAGCTGGCGAGGGCCGTCAAGGTGCCGATCATCGCTTCCGGCGGTGTGCACGATATCAAGGACGTCGAGGCGCTGTGCGCCGTTCGCAATGAGGGGATCGAGGCCGTCATTTGCGGCCGTTCGATCTATGAGGGAACGCTGGATCTGCAAAAAGCACAGCAGCGTGCCGACGAACTGACGGAGTAGCAGACAGTCAATGCGCCGGTCTGCCGTTGAATCGGCGACCGGCCCGTTCCTTTCGCTTTTTCGTCTGAACTTATACATTTATGCTGGCAAAAAGAATCATTCCCTGTCTTGACGTTACGGCAGGACGAGTCGTCAAGGGTGTCAACTTCGTCGAGTTGCGCGATGCGGGCGATCCTGTCGAAATTGCGCGGCGCTATGATGAGCAGGGTGCAGACGAACTGACCTTCCTGGATATCACTGCATCCAGCGATGAACGCGATCTGATCCTTCATATCATCGAGGCGGTCGCGTCGCAGGTTTTCATTCCGCTGACGGTTGGCGGCGGCGTGCGCGCCGTCGAAGACGTACGCAGGCTGCTCAATGCGGGCGCGGACAAGGTCAGTATCAACACCTCCGCCGTCACCAATCCGCAGCTGGTCGCCGACGCGTCCGACAAGTACGGATCTCAATGCATTGTTGTCGCCATCGACGCCAAGCAGGTCGACCAGGACAAATGGGAGGTCTTCACGCACGGCGGGCGCAACCGGACTGGCCTGGACGCCATCGAGTGGGCCCGGAAAATGGAGCAGCTCGGAGCGGGAGAGATCCTGCTGACCAGCATGGATCGCGACGGAACGAAGAGTGGATTCGATCTTGCCCTGACGCGCCGGATCTCCGACGCCATCACCATTCCCGTCATCGCATCCGGCGGTGTGGGCAATCTCGAGCATCTGGCGGACGGCATCAAGGACGGCCACGCCGACGCTGTGCTCGCAGCCAGCATTTTCCACTACGGCGAATACACGGTTCAGGATGCCAAGCGCTTCATGAGCCAGCGCGGCATCCCGGTGAGGCTGATATGAGCACACACGACACATGGCTTAACCACGTCAAATGGAACGAGCAGGGTCTCGTGCCCGTTATCGCCCAGGAAGCCGGAAGCAACGCCATTCTGATGTTTGCCTGGATGAACCGGGAGGCGCTTGCCAAGACGGTTGAATCCGGTGAAGCCGTATACTGGAGCCGCTCGCGCAAAAAGCTATGGCGCAAAGGCGAAGAATCCGGGCACGTCCAGAAAATCGTGGAGA
>Ga0316613_10001735_pt1 | contig 14650 bp, 13 predicted proteins | sample OWC_soil_day10_C_2_FD_207647 | JGI IMG/M metagenome (GOLD analysis project Ga0316613, IMG submission 207647) | Wetland soil microbial communities from Old Woman Creek delta, Ohio, United States - OWC_soil_day10_CT_b | ecosystem: Environmental > Terrestrial > Soil > Wetlands | place: USA: Ohio...
TCAAACCGGACACCATTTTCGTCGAACCGACCAGCGGCAATACGGGCATTGCACTTGCCATGGTCTGCGCGGCACGCGGATACCGTTGCGTTCTGACCATGCCGGAAACCATGAGCAGGGAGCGACGTATACTGCTTCGGGCTTATGGCGCCGAACTGATTCTGACCCCCGGAAGCGAAGGGATGGGGGGCGCGATCAAGAAAGCGGAGGAGCTCGTTGCCTCGGATAGCCGTTATCTGATGCTGCAACAATTCAGTAATCCCGCCAACCCCGAAGTGCATCGCAGAACCACAGCCGAAGAAATCTGGCGTGACACGGACGGCAAAGTCGACATCTTCGTCGCTGGTGTTGGCACAGGCGGAACCATAACAGGCGTCGGCGAAGCGTTGAAAGCCAAGAACCCCGCCATTCGCTGCGTGGCTGTCGAACCAGACACATCGCCCATGCTGTCTACAGGAACCAAGGGACCGCACATGATCCAGGGAATTGGCGCCGGTTTCATACCGGAGGTTCTCAATACCCATGTGTACGACGAGGTGATCCGGGTCACCAACGAGAATGCGTTTGAAACGGCACGCCACGCCGCAACCGAGGAAGGCATCCTGGCGGGGATATCTTCAGGAGCGGCATTGTGGGCGGCATTGCAGCTCGCAAAAAGGCCCGAGAACAAAGGCAAACTTATCGTTGCCATCATCCCCTCCTTCGGCGAACGTTATCTCAGCACGGCGCTTTATGAGAATCTGAACGTCTAGCCTGGCCGACGTTGGTCATGCAAAGGCTGACTGTTAGAGCAGCCTTTATTCTTCTAGCAGTTCCGGCCCAGCATTTTCGATTCATTGCTTATCATCATCTTTCTAAAGCACAGATCATACTTTTTCCGGACAATCATCTTCTTATTTCATAATGTGATATAAAAGTATCCATGTTCCGCATCATGAAACACGAACCCATTATTGAAAGCGGCAAACCCTCGATCCAGGTTATCGAACGCATGATGAACCTGCTGGATATTCTTGCCGACCATTCCGAACCACTCAGTCTCAAGGACCTTTCCCGCCTGTCTGGTCTGCATCCCTCTACGACGCATCGGATTCTGCATGACATGACGGTCAAGCACTTTGTCGAACACCTCGATTCGGGATCATACCGGCTCGGACTGCGTCTGCTCGAATTGGGCAGCATCGTCAAAAGCCGGTTGGACATTCGGGAGACTGCCGCTGATCATCTGCGCGACCTTCACAGGAGAACCGGCGAAACGATAAACCTGTCGGTACGGCAAGGGGATGAAATCATCTATATCGATCGCAGCTATTCCGAAGGCTCCGGTATGCAGGTCGTGCGCGCCGTCGGCGATCGCGCCCCTTTGCATCTGACGTCAACAGGCAAGATTTTCCTATCCGCCGACGATCGCGAATCGATCCGCAGCTATGCCAAGCGGACCGGTCTTATCGAAAAAAACATAAACTCGATCACAAACCTTGCCGACCTGGAACGGGAACTGCAACAGATACGTGAAAAAGGGTTCGCACGAGACGAAGAAGAACTGGAACTGGGAGTCCGCTGCATGGCGGCAGGCATTCTGGATGATTCCGGAAAGCTTGTGGCGGGTCTGTCGATATCGGCACCGGCTGAACGGCTGCGCGATGAATGGATTGACGACCTGCTGCAGACGGCACACAGGATCTCTGCTGCGCTCGGTCACGCGCCATCCCGGCAACACAGCGCCTGAGGGGCGCCTATTCCTGTAGCGGCGCTTCCCCTGTTTTCCCGCCTTCTCCCTCATCCCTGCGGCGCAATTGTAACGGAGGAAGACGGCGCAACTGCCACAATGCAATAACCGCAACCGCAACCGATAACCATTGCCCGAGATGGACGGACGATACCAGCGCCTGGCGCGCTGCGTCTATAAGTACCTCCCCCTGTTGGCCGGCAGCCTGTATCTGTTCAAGCAACCTTGCCTGCGCAACCTTATTTACCAGAACCTGAGGATCATCCAGCCAGGGCAGCCACTGCGATGCCTGTTCCGCATCCAACGCTTCCTTGACGCGGCTTGTATAGGAATAATTAACCAATGTACCGACCAATGCGCCGCCCAGCATGCTGCCGACCATCCTGAGCGACTGGATCATTGCGGTGGCGATACCAAGATAGATGCGTCCGGCGGACTCCTGAGCGAAAATGGTGAGGTTAGGCAAAACGAATCCAAGTCCAATACCGCTTCCAATCATGCAGACGACCATGACCCAAGGCGCTGTCGTTTGCTGCAGGTTGGTAATACCGATCGTTGACGCCATCACCAACACGAGCCCGATATACATGATATTCGACGGTTTGGAAAAGCGGGGCAGCAGACGGGCATTCGAGATCGAGCCCAACGTGATGCACACCGCTAGCGGGGTGATGATCAGCCCGGCATCTCTTGGAGACAGTCCGAATCCGCCCTGAAGCATCAGCGGCATGTATAGCAGCAAGGCAAACATCACGAATCCCAGCAATCCGGCCAGCGTGAAAAGCGCAGCCAGAGCGGGGTTCCTGAACATTTCAAAAGGGAGAATCGGATTGGCCGCCCGTTTTTCCCTGAGGTACAGCCCGACAAACGCGGCAGTGCCGATTGCGGCAAGAAGCGCCATGCCGGTATTGAAGCCATGGCCCGGCAGAAGCTCGACGAAGAGTTGCAGGCTACCCAATGACAAGGCGATCAGTAGAGCCCCGGGCCAATCCAGCTTCATCGGTCCTGCATGCGTCTGATTGCGGATATGAGGCATGTGGCGCCACACGAAGTAAAGGCTAAGCAAACCAATCGGAAGATTGACGTAGAAGACTGATCTCCATCCGGCATACTCGACCAGGAAGCCGCCGAGCGAGGGTCCGACTGCGCTGGCGATGCCAAATCCTGAACTGATCATCACCTGCCAACGCAACCGCACGCGCGGGTCGGGAAACAAATCAGGCACCGACGCAAATGCCGTTCCAACCAGCATGCCACCCCCTATTCCCTGCAGGGCACGCGCCAGCACCAGGTAAAGCATGGATCCAGCCATGCCGCACAATGCTGAAGCCAACGTAAATACCAGAATCGAAGCAGCCACAAAATACTTGCGTCCAAAATAGTCGCCCAGTCGTCCGAAGATGGGAACGGTAATGACGGATGCCAGCAAATAGGACGTTGCAACCCATGCATAGAGATTGAATCCCTTCAACTCCGCCACCACTGTCGGCAATGCAGTGCTGACGACGGTCTGATCCAGTCCGACCATCATGATGACGAAGAAAAGGCCGAGCATCGCCAGCAGTGACTCATGGAAGGATCTGCCCTGTCCCTGCACGCTCTCGTGGGAAATGTTTTTCTCGGTTGGTGGTGGCATGGACATCCTTAAACTTTGCAGAAGGCGCTATCCGGCGGAGCCGTTTTTATCGATAGGCAGAATCTATTCTGTCCTTGGCTCTGTTGTCAAAGAATACGTCAAGATGCCACATTCTCACTATTCGATAAAACATGATGAAACGCCGCGATCTGCCAGGCAGACCGCGGCGTGAAGAAAAAGCAAAATCCGGTTCGGGAACGGATTACTGACGAAATCAATCGTCTTTAGCTTCCGTAATATGCAGTTCCTGAATCTTGCGGGTAATGGTATTGCGGCCGATACCGAGGCGAAGCGCGGCATCGTTCTTGCGCCCATGGGTATGCTGCAATGCAGTTCTTATGAGAGTCGCCTCGAACTGCCTTCCCAGCACATCCATGACCTCTGGCTGGCCGGAAGCGAGCATGCGAGAAGCTTCCTCTTGAAGCAGCGTGCTCCAATCAGTAATGCCGCCTCTTCCCTGAAAAGAAGGCGTCTGGCTTGAAAAGGGAAAGGCAACAGGCGCGGCACCTCCATTGGTAGCAACAGCGTTATCCTGAACATCATGCTGAAGAATCGGCTCTTCACTTCCAGTGCCTTGCTCCGCAGGCAGTTGCTCACGCATTTCCTGAGGCAAGTCCTTGACTTCCACAGTTTGACCGGGAGCCATGACCGTGATCCAGTTACAGAGATTTTCGAGCTGTCGTACATTCCCAGGAAGATCAAGGCTGGAAAGAAACCGCATGGCCTGATCGGACATGTGTTTGGTTTCAACACCCAATTGCTTGGCGCTTTTTGCCAGAAAATAGCGTGCAAGAAGGGGGATATCTTCCGAACGCTCGCGGAGACTAGGCAAACGAAGGCGTATCACGTTCAAACGATGATACAGGTCTTCACGAAAGAGCCCTTCCTTGACACGCAATTCGAGATTCTGGTGCGTAGCGGCGATGACGCGCACATCCGCCTTGAGCGGCTGGTGGCCGCCGACACGATAGAAATGGCCATCCGACAGTACACGCAGCAGACGCGTCTGCAGATCAAACGGCATGTCGCCAATTTCATCCAGGAAAAGCGTGCCTCCCTCAGCCTGCTCGAAACGCCCGCGTCGCATCGCCTGCGCCCCGGTAAATGCGCCTCTCTCATGGCCGAAAAGCTCGGACTCAAGCAAATCTTTCGGTATAGCCGCCGTATTCAAGGCAACAAATGGTTTTGAGGAACGAGGACTGTGCTTGTGCAGCGCATGTGCCACCAATTCCTTGCCAGTGCCGGATTCACCCGTAATCAGGACGGTCACATTCGATTGCGACAGGCGTCCTATCGCCCTGAACACATCCTGCATCGCCGGAGCCTGGCCAAGAATTTCCTGCGCCTGACCGGGGGATTTCTCGACGACGACTTCGCGAGTGCTTTCATCGAGCGCACGGCGGATCAATTCGACTGCCTTGCTCACATCGAAAGGCTTCGCCAGATACTCGAACGCGCCTCCCTGAAATGCAGATACGGCCGAGTCAAGGTCGGAGAAAGCGGTCATGATGATGACGGGCAAATCAGGGTATTTCTCCTTTGCCCGCTTCAGAAGCTCAAGGCCTGATATTCCAGGCATGCGAATGTCGGAGACCAACACTTGCGGCCTGTCGTTTTCGAGGGCTTCTATCGCATCTTGCGCATTGGCAAAGCTGTACAGTTCGATGCTTTCCCGCGATAGTGCCTTTTCAAGCACCCATCGTATCGATTCGTCGTCGTCAACTATCCAGATTGGTTTCATTTGTCATTCATTCAACCGCATTTCAGCATCGGCAAACTTGTCCGCCCCTGTCTGCCGTACTCATCAAGGCAACGGGATCCGAATTCTGAATTCGGTGAAACCTGGGCGACTTTCGCACTCGATCATTCCCATGTGCTGCTGAATGAAAGTTTGCGCCAGCGTCAGCCCCAAGCCGCTACCCCCTTCCCGACCCGATACCAGCGGATAGAAAATGCGTTCACTGATCTCCGGTGGAATCCCGGGCCCGTTATCGATGATATGCAAATCTAATGCCAACCTGTAGCGGATCTTGGCGATAGTGACCTGTCGGGTTATTCGCGTCTTGAAGATCAGCTCTCCATCACCCACACGAATACGCTCCGACAGCGCTGTCGCCGCGTTATGTGCAACATTAAGAATGGCCTGGATTAATTGTTCCTTGTCGCCACGAAACTCCGGAATCGACAAGTCGTAGTCTCGCTTGATTGTCAGACCGGTCGGAAATTCGGCAACGATAAGACTGCGCACACGCTCGCATACCTCATGAATGTTCACATCGCCGACAATGTGCGGATGTCGGTGAGGTGCCAGCAGCCGGTCCACCAATGTTTGCAGGCGTCCCGCCTCCCTGATGATGACTTGCGTATATTCCCGCAGGTCTTTCATATCCTGCTCGGGAAGTTCCATCTCCAACAGCTGCGCAGCTCCCCGGATACCGCCAAGCGGATTCTTGATCTCATGCGCAAGATTGCGTATCAACTCCTTGTTGACCTGGCTCTGATCGATAATCCGCTCTTCGCGATCCAGTTTCAGTTGCTGAACATTCTCCCGAAGTTCGATCAGGATAGGCGTTTCCGGATCATCGATCGATGTAACCGTGGAATGTACCTGAAGCGTGTCGCGTCCAAGACGCTCCAACGCCAAGTCCTGGCGCTTCTCGTTGAATTCCTGCGCCATGACCTGCCTAATCATCTTCGTGAGCTCCTCGCTATTCTGGAATAGCGAGGATATATCCTGATGCAGCAGTCCCTTGACCGAACTCTCGAGTAAATTTTCAGCGGACGCATTTGCAAAGGCAACTCTGCCTTTTGCATCGAGGATCAGCACAGCTGAGGCCAGCAGGTCCAGCCCCGTCAATGAGGACATATCGTGGGAACTCATTTCATCAGTAAGGAATAAACGTTAACAGCGTCCGCATCACAAGATTGCGGCGCGAACTGCCAAAAATAACGGAAAACGTGAGAAGAGTACCTTAAAAGGAAAGAAAGGGCTTATGGCCGAAAAGCTCTCGTTGCGTTCAGGCCAGATGAGGAACATCAATCGCAGTAGCGGCAATGGAAAATCCCACGTTCACTTCGCATTGCCGATTTCACGATCCAGTGCCTGGAGATTCTTCTCGCTTCGCTCGATGCTGTCTTTCAGGTTGGCGACCCTGGCCTGGTATTTGGCATAGTTGCGCTCATCGCCACGGCGCTCAGGCTCGCCATTGTTGTATTCCTTCTTCAAGTCAGCCAGCTTCTGTTCTTCCGACTTCCGTTCCTCAACCAAGATCTGTTTGCGCTCCCCATCTCGGGATTTCTGAGTGTCGCCATCGACTTTGGGAAAGCCGGCCGGAGAGGAAGATGCGTGGGACGATTTTCTTGATGAACTGGCACTGGCAGCAGTTCGTCTTGGCGCAGGCACCGTTGTAATGCCAGGCAAATCAACTTTCTTGCACCCCTTGGTCGCACCCGTATTTTTATATTCCTTGGTACCGTTCGCGTCCACGCAAAGATATACATCCGACGAGGCATGAACCTGACTCGCCAAAGCAGAAAAAAACAGAATCACGGCGAAATGTCTTTTCATTGCGTTCCGGTAGCTGACTATGACTTTTATGAGTTTATGACAAGATCAATCTCAATACAATCCGAACTCATAGTGTTGGCTGATGAATGACAAAGACCGGACCGCTGGCGGCGCCATATGTTGCGTGCGAAGCACAGAACCTCTTCCGTTCAGGGTTTCACGATAAAAAACGGGGAAGGCTTTCGCCCTCCCCGTCTTGCCCGGTGCAAACCTAGATTACAGCGAGTAGTACATATCGAATTCAACCGGATGCGTCGCCATGCGGAAGCGGGTGACTTCCTGCATCTTGAGTTCGAGGTAGGCGTCGATCATGGTGTTGCTGAATACGCCGCCCCGAGTCAGGAATTCGCGATCCTTGTCGAGCGCTTCGAGAGCCTGATCCAGCGAAGAGCAGACGGTCGGGATCTTTGCATCTTCCTCGGGAGGCAGATGGTACAGGTCCTTGGATGCAGCTTCGCCTGGGTGAATCTTGTTCTGAATGCCGTCGAGGCCTGCCATCAGCAATGCCGCGAAGCACAGATACGGGTTGGCCGACGGGTCCGGGAACCGAGTCTCGATACGACGTCCCTTCGGATTGGAAACGTGCGGAATACGGATCGATGCGGAACGGTTACGCGCAGAATACGCCAGCTTGACCGGAGCCTCGAAACCGGGAACCAGACGCTTGTACGAGTTGGTGCCAGGATTGGTAATGGCATTCAAAGCACGTGCATGCTTGATGATGCCGCCAATGTAGAACAGAGCAGTATCGGACAGACCGGCATAGCCGTCGCCCGCAAACAGGTTCTTGCCATCTTTCCAGATGGACTGGTGAACGTGCATGCCCGAACCGTTGTCGCCGACGATCGGCTTCGGCATGAAGGTAGCCGTCTTGCCATAGGTGTGTGCAACGTTCCAGACAATGTATTTCAGATTCTGGGTCCAGTCGGCACGCTCGACCAGCGTCGAGAACTTGGTGCCGATTTCGTTCTGGCCGGCGCCGGCTACTTCGTGGTGATGCACTTCGACGGGAATGCCCATGGATTCAAGAATGAGGCACATTTCCGAACGCATGTCTTGGAAGCTATCGACCGGCGGAACCGGGAAATAGCCGCCCTTGACGGTCGGACGGTGGCCGCTGTTGCCGCCTTCGATTTCGGCGCCAGTGGACCAGGAGCCTTCTTCGGATTCGATCTTGACGAAGCTGCCGGACATGTCGTTGCCCCAGCGAACGCCGTCAAAAATGAAGAATTCGGGTTCGGGTCCAAAATAAGCGGCATCGCCGAGACCGGACGACTTCAGATAAGCTTCGGCGCGTTTTGCGATCGAGCGCGGATCGCGGTCATATCCCTTGCCGTCGGAAGGTTCGATCACGTCACATTGCATGAACAGGGTTGCCTCTTCCATGAAAGGATCGAGATTGGCCGTATTCGAGTCCGGCATAAGAAGCATGTCTGATGCTTCAATTCCCTTCCAACCAGCGATAGACGAGCCGTCGAACGCGTGACCCGATTCAAATTTATCCATGTCGAAGCTCGACACAGGAACGGTCACATGCTGCTCCTTGCCTCTGGTATCGGTGAAGCGGAAGTCAACGAATTTGACTTCGTTTTCTTTCACCATCTTTAAGACTTCTGCGGCTGTCTTTGCCATGCCAATCTCCTCAATATTCTAAAAACACAACTGGAAGGGGTGAATTCTATTCGTTTGTAGGAAACGCTTCCACCTTATTTTTCGACTTCTGTTTTAGCAGAATCCATGCCAGCCATAACATGGCACGGACCGATCTTTTAAAATTCATTGCATCAAGGAATAGTTTTTAATTATTTCCAATTGCACGCAAATAGTGCATTAATTATTGATCGCACCATTTGCGTGCAATAATGCGCACCATTTTGACATCGCTCACATTTTCCACCTTTATTCCGGGTCCATCGTACGGTACTCAACCTTTCGCCCATCCAGGGATAACCGCAAATCACGGAACGCTTTGCCGACTTGTGACGGCTCACCTTTCACGCCCAACTCGATAAAGCTGCCTGAAGGCTGCGCTCCAATACGAGGAAGACTGAATATTTTAACCAATGGATAATCTCTCTCGATCGACTCCATCAGTGGCGTGAGCGATGCCTCCGCCGATCCAAAAACATATACGGATCGTTCATCGCGGCTTTCTTGATTGAAGAGTGAAGAGTGATAAGTATCCAGCGACCACTCGATCATTGGCGCCGCCATTTCCGGAAACCCCGGAACAAAATAGTGCGTTCCAACCGAGAAACCTGGAATCTTATTAAATGAATTGGGAATAATTCGGGCACCTTGTGGAAATTCTCCCATTTTCAAGCGCTGCCGATAATCGGGAGAATCAAAGTCGGGACGAATCCCCTTTTGCGCTGCCATATCTTCAGTCCGTTCCCGGATTTTTTCTTCCGCTTCCGGATGGAGCACAAGCGGAACGCCCAATGCCATTGCTGTACATTGCCTGGTATGGTCATCGGGAGTGGCGCCGATTCCGCCACATGAAAAAACAATATCGCCGCTCGCAAACGTCCGGCGCAAGACGGAAACGATGCGTTCCTGCTCATCTCCCACGAACTCCGCCCATCCCAACTGAAGTCCCCGTGCCTTCAGCATGCTGACAACCGACGAAAAATGCTTGTCAGCTCGCTTGCCCGACATAATCTCATCCCCGATGATGATAAGTCCAATCGCCATGTTTACAGACCCCTCCTGAGGCGGAATTTCTGCGCTTAAAGTTAACTATTTTGCCACAAGGAAGCCCCAGCGACATCTTGAAATGACATATCCAAGCCACTACATCCATGTCATTCCGGAAGGATGCGTCTTGTTATACTCCGTCTCTAATCAGGCCAATCTGGGCATGACAGGCATTTCGGAAAGATTGGTTGCAAATGAAGAACTTAGTAAAATACCACCGCGCAAGCGGAGAGAGCGTTTTTTATGTACTCTCATGCCATGTAAATAGTTAAGGAGATAAAAATGCCCGTTATTACTACCGAAACCGGCCTGCAATATGAAGACTTGTCCATCGGGTCCGGCAAGGAGGTAAAACTGCGCGGCACCTTCGTCGAAGTGCATTACACGGGTTGGCTGCAAAACGAAGACGGTAGCGCCGGTGACAAATTCGACTCCAGCAAGGATCGCGACAGTCCGTTTACCTTCCCTCTTGGAATGTCTGTTGTCATTCCTGGTTGGGATGAAGGTGTCTGCGGAATGAGGGAAGGAGGAATTCGCAGGCTGGTCATCCCCCCCAATCTTGGCTATGGCGCCAGTGGTGCCGGTGCAGTCATCCCCCCCAATTCAACCTTGATTTTCGAAGTCGAGCTTCTGAGCGCCTAGCCAAGCAGAATCAGGGAGCGGATGGGCGCTCTCTTTTCATATCAGTCCGCGCTCAGCAAACGAATAGACGGTCGAGCCAGCGACGATGACGTGGTCCAGCACCCGCACATCAACCAGCGCAAGCGCGTATTTCAATGCCTGCGTCAATGAGCGATCCGCCGCACTGGGCTCTGCCGAACCGGATGGATGATTGTGCGACAAGATGACGCTCGCTGCATTCCTGGACAGGGCAGCCTTGACCACTTCACGAGGATAGACGCTGGTTTGCGTCAACGTTCCGCGGAACAGTTCGGTGCTATCGATCAACCGGTTCTTCACATCAAGAAACAAAACGGCGAACGACTCGTACTGCCTGCCGGAAAACAAAAGTTGAAGATAATGCGTGACCGCTTGGGGCGAACTCAGCGCAACACCGGAGCGCAGTTCTTCAGCAAGCAGCCGCCTGGCCAGTTCCAGAATAGCCTGCAACTGCGCATACTTGGCCGGACCCAGACCAACGAGGGATGAGAAATCGCTTAAGCCGGCTGAGAACAAGCCGCCCAGCGATCCGAAATGACTCATCATGTCACGCCCAAGGTCAACGGCGCTTTTGCCTTTGACTCCGGTCCGCAGGAATATGGCCAGCAATTCGGAATCAGAGAGATTCTGCGGCCCATGCCTGATGAGTCTTTCTCGCGGGCGTTGCTCTTCCGGCCAGTCGGTAATTGCCATGACGTAATAAAGTTGCAAACACTTGGTTGATAAGTTTCACGCACCCGTGCCAAGCAGCAATGGCCGAGTTCTGGTATAACATCGACATGCGGCGAAGAGATGTCGGATTACTTTGTTAATTGCATTTTATATAACATTCCGATATAGTACCGCAAATTGCACTTAAGACAACATTTTTCTTTCCCATGACTACGCATGCCCATTCCACTTTCGCATGCTTCCTCCACTGCCTCCCTCAGAAAAATTAAATGAATAATGAAATCCTGTTGGCTCAACCGAGAGGCTTTTGTGCCGGCGTACAACGGGCCATCGAAATCGTGGAACGAGCGCTTGCTCAGTTCGGAGCGCCGATCTACGTGCGACACGAAATCGTGCACAACACCTATGTCGTTGAAAGCCTGCGGCGAAAGGGAGCTGTTTTCATCGAGGAACTTGAAGATGTGCCCGATGGCAGCACAGTGATCTTTTCCGCACACGGTGTGCCCAAATCGGTTCGCGTCGAAGCGGAAGAACGCGGCCTCACTATTTTCGATGCCACATGTCCTCTGGTAACCAAAGTTCATATGGAGGTTGCCAAGATGCGTAAGGAAGGACGCGAAATTGTCATGATCGGTCATGCCGGCCACCCGGAAGTCGTCGGAACGATGGGACAGGTCGATGACGGTATGTACCTGATCCAGAACGTCGACGATGTACAGTCACTGGAAGTATGCAACCCGGACATGCTGTCCTATGTTTCCCAGACTACCCTTTCCGTCGGGGAGACAGCCGAAGTCATCGCCGCATTGAAGCAGCGTTTCCCCCATATCTCCGAACCGAAAAAAGCCGATATATGCTACGCCACGACCAACCGCCAGGAAGCGGTGAAGGCTCTGTTGCCACAGGTCGATTTAGTACTGGTTGTGGGAAGCCGGAACAGTTCCAACTCGAACCGTCTGCGGGAAGTGGCTCAGAAAAACGGCAAACCAGCTTATATGGTCGATAACGCATCCCAAATCAATCCGATATGGATAAAAGGATATACATCGGTAGGCGTGACCGCTGGCGCTTCTGCGCCCGAGATCCTGGTGCAAGAAGTCATAGAGCGCCTCGGACAACTTGGCATACAGAACGTACGGGAACTCGATGGCGTTCTTGAAAACACGCTATTCCCGATGCCAAAGGGGTTGGGTGGTCCGAACCCATAACTCAAGGGAGTATCGGACTGCATCGGCTATATCGATGAGCGAAGATGCTCATCAAGCATTGCCGAGACGCCGAAAAAGGCCGGATTCGGTTCGGTAATGACAAAAGTCGGGATCTTTTCCATCCATGAGGAAAACCGGCCCTTCTGTTCAAAGCGTTGCCGAAAGGAGGAATTTATAAACCGATCGCCAAGACGCGGAACGATCCCTCCTCCGATATAGATGCCTCCGCAAGCCCCGAGCGTCAAAGCCAGATTTCCGGCAACCGTGCCCAGCATCGAACAAAAAAGACTGATGGTTTCATCGCAAATAATGCATTTTCCTTCCAGAGACCGATGAAAAATGTCAGCAGGAGACAACCCATCCTTTGGTTTTCCAGAACGGCTTGCCAGCATGCCGTATATCAGCTCCAGCCCCATGCCTGAAAGCAGGCGTTCTGCAGAAACGTGTGGATAATGTTTCCATGCCTGATGAAGCAATTCCGCCTCTATCTCATCGGCTGGCGAGAAGCTGACATGGCCGCCTTCCGATGTCAGCGCAATCCATTTATCTCCCGAAGGAATCAATCCTGAAACGCCCAATCCGGTACCAGGACCCAGCACCCCGATCGGACTGCCTGACATAGCAGTTCCTCTACCAACCTGCATTTTCCGGGTGGAATCCAATTGAGGAACCGCCATTGCCAAGGCAGAGAAGTCATTCACCACCAGCATCGTTTCAAAGCCGAACTGCTTTTGGACTGCCGTAATCGAAAAACACCAAGGCGAATTGGTCATCTTGACCAAGTCCCCTTCGACCAGAGTGGCAATGGCAAGAGCAGCATGACGAACCTTTAGTACGTCTGGATATTTTTCGCCTGCCATGCGCAGGTAATCCTGCAATACCGCGGCAAGATTCGAATAGTCCCTGTTTGCATAGACCGATAAGGCAACAAAGCGACGCGGCGCGACTTCCAGGGCAAAGCGCGCATTGGTCCCGCCAATATCTGCCAGAAGCCGGGGAAATACCGGTTTGATTGGGATATCCACCGTGATTGGCTTAAGGATGTTGTCAATCATGATTCATAGCCTACCATCTTCTGATATCGCCGGTTCATCCAAAACATGTGACCGCCGGAAAGTGTGGAAGAAGGCGGCAAAGGACGATTCTTTCATCTTAAAATCACCTCTTTCACCTCAGCGACGGATTTATTTAAGGCAACAGCGGTATGGTAAAATTGATGATTAATTATGCTAACTCTTCTGGGAAAGTTTTAATATGAGTGGACATAGCAAATGGGCCAATATCAAGCACAAAAAAGCCGCAACTGACGCCAAGCGCGGCAAGATATGGACGCGGCTGATCAAGGAAATCACCGTTGCTGCGCGCATGAGTGGAGGAGACATCAACTCCAATCCGCGGTTACGCTTGGCCGTGGACAAGGCCGCTGATGCGAATATGCCGAAAGATAACGTGCAGCGAGCGATCGCTCGCGGATGCGGCGGTCTTGACGGCGCCAACTATGAGGAAGTTCGCTACGAGGGGTACGGCATCAATGGCGCCGCAATCATTGTCGACTGTATGACCGACAATCGGGTACGCACGGTGGCAGATGTGCGGCATGCTTTCTCCAAGTTTGGCGGCAACATGGGCACAGAAGGCTCTGTTGCATTCATGTTCAAGCATTGCGGACAATTCTTCTTTGCGCCAGGCACCGATGAAGATGCGCTGATGGAGGCTGCATTGGAAGCCGGTGCGGAAGACGTTATCACCGACGAGGAAGGTGGCATCGAAGTCCTTTGTGAACCGAATGATTTTTCGAAGGTCAAGGACGCGCTCGAAAAAGCCGGTTTCAAACCCGAAATGGCCGAAATCGTCATGAAACCAAATACCGAAACGGATTTCACAGGCGAAGATGCTGTCAGAATGCAAAAACTGCTCGACGCACTTGAGAATCTGGATGACGTACAGGAAGTCTATACCAACGCCGTCATCGACGAAGAGTAAGAAACGAAGCCGCCGGAAGTTCCTTTTAGGCAGCAATTAATTGTTGCATAAGCGATAAATTATGAAGATATTAGTAGTGGGATCGGGCGGACGGGAGCACGCACTGGCGTGGAAACTAGCGCAATCGTCAAAAATTCAACTCGTTTACGTCGCTCCCGGAAATGGCGGGACAGCGCTTGATCCGCGCATGAAGAACATTTCGATTACTGATCCTGCCAGCCTGGCTGAATTCGCACGGAATGAAGGCATTGCCTTTACCGTGGTAGGACCAGAAGCTCCACTGGCAGCAGGCATCGTCGATCTTTTCCGCTCTCACAACCTGAAAATCTTCGGGCCGACCAGAGACGCTGCGCAACTCGAGAGTTCCAAGGACTTTGCCAAGGCTTTCATGCTGCGGCACGGGATTCCGACAGCACAGTATCAGACGTTTTCCGATGCGAATGCAGCTCATGACTACATACGCCAAAAAGGGGCGCCGATCGTCATCAAAGCGGACG
>Ga0316613_10001738_pt1 | contig 14637 bp, 10 predicted proteins | sample OWC_soil_day10_C_2_FD_207647 | JGI IMG/M metagenome (GOLD analysis project Ga0316613, IMG submission 207647) | Wetland soil microbial communities from Old Woman Creek delta, Ohio, United States - OWC_soil_day10_CT_b | ecosystem: Environmental > Terrestrial > Soil > Wetlands | place: USA: Ohio...
GATGTCGTCTTCCTTGGCATAGCGGCCGTGCGCTACACGCCAGAGGATGCGCGTGGCGATGCGCGAGTGCAGATTGGCCGCGTAGCAGGCCGGCCACTCGGCGGCAAAATGCACGCCTCCGGGAATCTGCTTGAAATCCTTGACGCCGGCGGCGGTGAGGTCTTCCACAAGCAGGGCTTCAAGACCGCGCGGGCAACTGGCAAAAAACTTTTCCAAAGTACATTCCTAGAAGGGTTTGATAACTACAAGAGCGACGACAATGAGCAGAACGATGGCGGGTACTTCGTTGAACCAGCGAAACCAGACGTGGCTGCGCGTATTGCGGCCGTTGCGAAAATCGCGCAGCAGCGTTTTGCAGTACCCATTATAGGCGTAGAGCCCAAGCACCAACGCGATCTTGGCATGCAACCAGGCGCCGGTGATACCCACGCCCAGCCACAGCCAGAGGCCGGAGATCAGCGCCAGCACGCCGATGGGGGTCATGAAGCGGTACAGCTTGCCGGCCATCAGGAGCAGGCGCTCGCGTTCGGCGGCGCTTTCCGGCGGGACCATGGCCAGGTTGACGAACAGGCGCGGCAGGTAAAACAGGCCGGCGAACCAGCTGACAACCAGGAAAACATGCAGCGCCTTGACTTCGAGGTAGTAGGGGTAGGCCATCAATCTTTCCTTTCCTGCCAGGCGGCATTGACGCCATCGTCAACCTGCGGGTAGCGCAAGCGGGCGCGGAGTTCCTTCTTGATGCGCCCGTTGTCGAGCTGGCGCGATTCGCTCATGAACGACAGTTGCACGGGCGACATCTGCCTCTGCGCTTCGTCGCGCGAAATGCGCGGCGCGCGTGGCAGGCTGAAGCGGTCGGCAACCAGATCGAAATAGTCGCCCATTTTCATCGTCGAGTCGTCGCTCGCGTTGTAGCAGCGGTTGGCGCGACCGAAGCGCAGTGTGGCGCAGGTCAGCATCGCCAGATCGTCGGCATGGATGTGGTTGGTGAACACATCGTCCTCGGCGCGCAGTGCGCTGACGCCCTGGTGCAAGCGCTCTATGGGCAGGCGGTCGACCGCATAAATGCCCGGTGCGCGCAGGATGCTGACGCGCACATCGTTGCGTCGGCCGAAGCAACGCAGCTGGCGTTCGGCATCGACGCGACGCCGGGCGCGGGCGGTGCTCGGGCGCAACGGACGGGTTTCGTCGATGCGCGCTCCGGCACAGTCGCCATAGACGCCGCTGGTGCTAATGTAGATCAGGCGCCGCGGCAGACTCTTTCCGCGCTGGAGAGCGGCGAGCAGGTGGCGCGTACGCGTATCGACGGCGCCGCGTTCGGGCGGCGGCGCAAAATGCAGAACGATGTCGGCCAGCCCGGAAATCCGCTTCAAACTTGAGACCCGATCAAGGTCGGCAAGAATCGGCCGGGCGCCGATCAGTCGCCAGGAAGTCACCTGTGCGGGGTCGCGTAGCAGGGCGAATACCTGGTAATGGCCAAGCAGACGGGGCAGCGTGCGGCGCGCCACATCCCCGCAGCCGACGATCAATAGTTTTTGCACGGCGCCATTTTACCGGATTCATGCGGTCAAGCCTTTCGGCGGTCGTGCTCCGGTTTCGAAATGGCCAGTTCTTCAGGTTGCCGACCGGCAATGACAAGCACCGAGCCTCACTCTCCGCCCAGCACCTTGAACAGCGTGATCCGGTTGCTCTGCTCAGCCAGTTGCAGGCTGATCAGGCTCATCTGCGCCGAATACAGCGAGCGCTGTGAATCGAGCACGCTCAGGTAGCTGTCGGCACCGGAGCGGTAACGCTCGGTCGACAGACGCAGGCTGGTCGCATAGGCATCCACTTCCCCCTGTTGCGCTGACGTGCGCTCGTTCAGCGTGGCGCGTACCGCCAGCGCATCGGCCACTTCCTTGAACGCCGTTTGCACCGTCTTTTCATAGGTCGCCACCTGAATGTCGCGCCCGACCTTGGCAATTTTCAGCGAGGCGCTCAGGCTGCCGGCATTGAAGATCGGCAAGGTCAGCGTCGGGATGAAGCTCCAGGCGCGGCTGACGGAGTCGAACAGCCCGCTCAGACTGGGACTGGCCGTGCCGCCGCTGGCGGTCAGCGTGATCGACGGAAAGAACGCGGCGCGCGCCGCGCCGATGTCGGCATAGGAGCCGATCAGTGTGTGTTCGGCGGAAACAATGTCCGGGCGTTGCAGCAGCACCTCGGACGACATCCCGTCCGGCACGTCGATCAGCGCCGCGACGCTGGTACCGATCGAATCGCTGGCCGTCGGCAACAAGTCGCCGGAAATCGAAGTTCCGGCCAGCAGGGTCAGCGCATTGCGGTCCTGAACCACCTGGCTGGTGTAGTTTCCGACGTCGCCCCGCGCCGTTTCAGCCGAGGCTTGCGCCTGCGCCACCACCAGACCGGACGCACCGCCCAGCGCCTGCTGCCGGCGCGTCAATTCCAGCGTTTTCTTGCGGCTGTCCCAAGTTTCCTGCGACAGCCTGAGCAAATCCTGATCGGTGGCCAGCGTCAGCCAGGCATTGGCCACTTCGGCGACCAGGCTGGTGCGCACGCTGCGCTGTGTCGCCTCGGTCGCCAGGAAGCTCTGCAAGGCCGAGTCCTTCAGATTCGTCAATCGCCCGAAGAAATCCAGTTCGTAGGAAGAAATTCCCAGCCCGACGCTGTATTTGCGGGTAATCGCCCCGTCGTAGCGTGTCGATGTTCCTCCGACGGAGGCATCGACGGACGGATAGCGCGCCGCGTCCTCGATCCGGTATTGCGCCCGCGCCTTCTCGATATTGAGGGCGGCAATGCGTAGATCACGGTTGTTGTCCAGCGCCAGTTCGATCACTTTTCGCAAACGTTCGTCGGTCACCAGGCGCTGCCACGAGGGCTGAACGAACTTCTTTGCTGCGACAGCCGCGACAGCTGTGCCATCGACCGTAGTTGGTATCGGTAATTCCGGACGGCTATAGTCCGGAGCAAGATTGGCGCAGCCGGCCAGCAGGCCCAGGCATAACAGGGAACAGGCAAAAGCAGAGCGGCGCATCAGGCGTCTCCTTCCGAAGGGGCAACAGTCAAGGCGTCGGTTCCGGCCAACTTGTGGCGACGATCAAAGAAGCTGCTGATCAATACGAAGAACAGCGGCACGAAAACCAAGCCCAGCACGGTGGCGCTGGCCATGCCACCGAGCACGCCGGTGCCGATGGCGCGCCGGCTGGCGGAACCGGCACCGCTGCTGAACGCCAGCGGCAGCACGCCGAACATGAAGGCCAGCGAGGTCATCAGAATCGGGCGCAGACGCAAGCGCACCGCCTGCAAGGTTGCTTCGACGAGCGTCTGGCCTTGGTCCTGCAAGGCCTTGGCAAACTCGACGATAAGAATGGCATTCTTGGCCGACAGCCCGACGGTCGTCAGCAGGCCGATCTGGAAATAGACGTCGTTTTCCAGACCGACGGCCCAAGTCGCCAGCACCGCGCCGACGACGCCGAGCGGCACGACGAGTAGCACCGAGAACGGGATCGTCCAGCTTTCATACAGCGCCGCGAGGCACAGAAAAACGACCAGGATCGAGATCGCGTACAGCATTGGCGCCTGCGAGCCCGACAGACGTTCCTGGTACGACTGCCCGGCCCACTCGTAGGTCACGCCGGCCGGCAACTTCTTGATGATGTCCTCGACGGCCGCCATGGCGTCCCCGGAACTCACGCCCTCGGCCGGCGACCCGACGATCTCGTAGGACGACATGCCGCCGTAGCGTTCGAGCTTCGGCGAACCGTAGCTCCAGCCGGTGGTCGCGAAGGTCGAGAACGGCACCATCGCACCGGCGCTGTTGCGCACGTGCCAGAGCGAGATATCCTCCGGCTTCATGCGATAGTCGATGTCGCCCTGCGCATACACTTTCTTGACGCGCGACTTGTTCAGGAAGTCGTTCACGTAGGCGCCACCCAGCGCCGTCGACAGTGTGTTGTTGATATCGCCGGTCGCCAGTTTCATTGCTGCGGCCTTGTCATCGTCGATGGCTACCGAGAACTCGGCGACGTCATCGAGGCCGCTGGCGCGCACCTGAGTCAGGCGCTTGTCCTGGCGCGCCAGTTGCATGAACTGGTCACGTGCCTTGAGCATGGCCTCGTGACCGTTGCCACCCAGATCCTGCAACTCGACGGTAAATCCCGCGCTTTCCCCCAGACCGTGCACGGCCGGCGGCATCATCACAAAGACACGCGCGTCGCGCAGACCGCCCATCGCGGCCGTGATCTCGCGCGCGATCGAGGCGGCGTCGTGCCCCTTGCCCTTGCGTTCGCTCCAGTCCTTGAGTTTGATGAAGGCGTTGCCTGACGCCTGATCGCCGTTCATGCCGATGATGGTGATGTAGTCGGCAACGTCGGCATGCTTGCCGAGGTAAGCCTCAAATTCGCGCACGACGCTATCGGTCCGGTCGAACGTGGCACCGGCCGGCATTTGCACTGCCGCCATCAATATGCCCTGATCCTCTTCGGGCAGGAAGGAGCTGGGCAGGCGCATGAAAGACACCGCCAGCACGCCAAGGATCACGGCGTAGATGAACATGAAGCGCTTGCCGCGCTGCAGGATGCCGGCAACACCGTTCTGATAGCGCTCGCTGCCGTAAGTGAAACCGTGGTTGAAGGCGGCAAAGAAGCGCTGAACGGGGCCGTGCGGCTTGGAATCCGCATGGTGGTCAACGTCGGACTGGCGCAGCAAGGAGGCGCATAGCGCCGGTGTCAACGTCATCGCTACCAGTACCGAGAGCAGCATCGAGGAGACGATGGTGATCGAGAACTGCCGGTAGATGACTCCGGTCGAGCCGCCGAAGAAGGCCATCGGGATGAACACCGCCGAGAGCACGAGCGCGATGCCGACCAGCGCGCCGGTGATCTCCTGCATCGACTCGCGTGTCGCGTCGCGCGCCGACAGGCCGCGCTCGGTCATCAGCCGTTCGACGTTCTCGACAACGACGATCGCATCATCGACCAGCAGGCCGATGGCCAGCACCATGCCGAACATGGTCAGCGTATTGATCGAGTAACCGAAGGCGGCGAGCACGCCAAAGGTGCCGAGCAGCACCACCGGCACAGCGATCGCCGGGATCAGCGTGGCGCGCAGGTTCTGCATGAAAAGATACATGATGGCTACGACGAGCAGCATCGCCTCGATCAGCGTAATCACCACCTCCTTGATCGATACCTTGACGAAGGGTGTCGTGTCGTAGCCGACTTCGGCTTTCATCTGGTCGGGAAAGAACGGCTGCAGTTCGGCGAGCTTGGCCTTCACTGCCGTCGCCACACTGAGCGCGTTGGCACCGGTCGCTAGCTTGATACCCATGGCCGCCGAGGCTTTGCCGTCGTAGTGCATCTGCACCGAATAGCTTTCGTTGCCCAGTTCGACGCGCGCCACGTCGGCGAGGCGCACGATGGTGCCGTCGCTGGCCGACTTGACGACGACGTGCTTGAACTCGTCAACCGTCTTTAGCTTGCTGCGCGCCGAGATGGTCGCGTTCAGCCGCTGCCCGACCGCCGCCGGCAAGGCGCCGAGCTGGCCGGCGGACACCTGCGTGTTCTGCGCGGTCAGCGCGGCGGTGATGTCGGACGGCATCAGCGCGTATTTCTGCAGCTTGCCAGGGTCGAGCCAGATGCGCATGGCGTAGCCGGAGCCGAAAGACTGTACCTCGCCGACGCCATCCACGCGGCTGATGACGTCGACCAGACTGGAGGTCATGTAGTCGCCAAGATCGGTGGCCGTCATCGCCGGATTGTCGGAAATAAGCGTCACGATCATCATCATGTCGGAGCCCGATTTGGTCACCGTCACGCCCTGGTCCTGCACGGCCTGCGGCAGTTGCGACAGGGCTTGCTGCACCTTGTTCTGCACCTGCATCTGCGCCACGTCCGGATCGGTACCGGCGGTGAAGGCGAGCGTCACGCGCGCGCTGCCATTCGATGTGCTGGACGAGGACATCGACTGCAGTCGGTCGAGCCCCTTCATTTTCTGCTCGATGATCTGCGTCACCGAGTCCTCGACGATCTTGGCCGAAGCGCCGGTATAGGTCGCGGAAACCGAAACCTGTGTCGGCGCGATGTCCGGGTATTGCTCGAGCGCCAGTTGATAGATCGACAACACACCGGCCAGCATGATGACGATGGCGATCACCCAGGCAAAGATTGGCCGGTCGATGAAAAATCGTGCCATGGTCGTTTCCTTACTTGGTTACGGCAGGCGCTGCCGATGTGGTGGTTTGTGACGTTGATGGGATTTGTTCGCCGCTCTTGGCCGCCGTAGTCGAAGCCATGGCCACCGCATGAACGATCTGTCCGACCCTGACCTTGGATGAGCCCTCGACGATCACCCGATCGCCGGCGGCCAACCCCTCGGTGACACGCCAGTTGCTGCCGATTGATTCGGCCACGGTCACCGTGCGCTGCTCGACCTTGCCGTCGGCCAACACCACCAGCGCGACACCCTGGCCACGTGCATCACGACTGATGGCTTGTTGTGGTACCAGCAGTGCTTGCGGGTCAACCCCCTGATCCAGCCTGGCACGCACGTACATTCCGGGCATCAACAGGCGCTGCGGATTGGGTACCAGCGCACGTAGCGTGATGGCTCCGGTGTCCGTGTTCACGGTCACCCCACTGACCTGCAAGCGGCCTTCGTGGGCGTAGGTTGTACCGTCTTCGAGGTGCAGACGGATGCGTACCGCATTGTCGCCGACGCTTGTCAGCTTGCCGCTGGCCAGCGACTGTTTCAGTTGTAGCACTTCAGTACTCGATTGAGGAATATCCACATAGATTGGATCGAGTTGCTGCACCGTGGTCAGTACCGTCTCCTGATTAGCGGTGACCAGTGCACCCGGCGTCACCGAAGAAACCTCGACCCGTCCGCCGATTGGGGCAGTAATGCGCGTGTGGTCGAGATTGATACGCGCGCTTTCCAACGCCGCCTGAGCCGAACTCAAATCAGCCTGCGCCTGTTGCAGACTGACCTGAGCATCTTCGTTGTCCTGTTTACTGATGGCTTCGATCGTCAGCAGTTCAGACTGGCGCTGCGCTTTGAGGCGCGCGGCGTTGAGCGTGGACTCGGCGCGTGCCACGCTGGCCTGTGCACTGGCAAAAGCCGCCTGATAGCTGGCGGGGTCGATCTGGTACAGAAGATCGCCGGCCTTGACCACGGCACCTTCCTCGAAGGCCCTCTTTTGCACGATGCCGCCGACCTGCGGGCGTATCTGGGCAATCATGTAGGCGCTGGTACGCCCGGCCAGTTCCGTGCTCAGGGTCAGCGCTTGCGCCGCCAGCGTAACGACGCCGACTTCGACGGCCTTGGGGGCCGCGGCGGATTCGCTTTTGCTGCAGCCGGACAACTGGGTGCTTCCGAATACGAGCAGCAACACGACCGCGACGATCTTGGATGAAGCAGGCAATGGGTTCACAACAGACTCCTGGCGGGATAATTGCAAACATGATGCCGGGCAAATGTGCAGGAAAATTGAAGATTGGAAATGGCGAGGATTACAATCGATTGGTTTCTCGACCCTGCCAAACTGAGTAATAAGCCCATCATGAAAATCGGCATTACCCGCAAACTATTCCTCGCGGTGCTCGCCACCGTCATTTTTGCCGTGATGGTCGTGGGCGTCGCCACTGGCTGGAGTTTTAACCGTGGTTTTCTCGGTTATCTCAACGAGCTGGCCGTCGAACGCATGGAATTCGTCACCGTCCGGGTTGGCAAAGCGTATGCCGAGCACGGCAATTGGGACTTCATGCGTGACAAGCCGGACGCCTGGTTCGGCCTGTTGCGTCCGGTCGTCGGGCAGGAACTGACGACCGATACGCCGCTCGGAAGCAAGTTGCCAACGTCAGACCTGACCGGCGCATTCCTGCGTCTGGGCGTAGTGGATGCTCAGCAGCAATGGGTCGCCGGTTATCGCGAAATCGACACGAGAATGCAGCGTCGACCGGTGACAGTGAATGGGAGCACCGTAGGCTGGGTGGTACTCGCCTCGTTCCAGAGCGTCACCGATGCCGGCAATCTGCGCTTTCAGGAAGATCAGTTTCGTGCCGTCCTCCTGGCCTGCGTCATCGCCGTGGCGCTGGCGACGGTGATCGCCTTGTGGTTGGCGCGTACGCTGCTCGCTCCAGTCCGGCGCGTCGCCGAAGCGACGCATCACCTGGCGGCCGGTCGCTATGAAACGCGCGTCAACGTCGCCAGCCACGATGAAGTCGGACAACTGGCGGCCGACTTCAACCACCTGGCACAAACCCTGCAGCGCAACGAGAGCGTGCGGCGCGATTTCATGGCCGATGTTTCGCACGAATTGCGTACGCCACTCGCAGTGTTGCGCGGTGAACTGGAGGCGATCGAAGACGGTGTTCGCGCCGTAACGCCAACGGCGCTGCGTTCGCTGCAAAGTGAAGTCGCCACTTTAAGCCAGCTGGTCGACGACCTGTACGAGCTTTCCCTTTCCGATGCCGGGGCTTTGGCTTACCGCCTGAATGAGTTGGATTTGCGTGCGCTATTGACCTTGGTGGTCGATTCCATGCGGATGCGTTTTGCACAGCAGGATTTGCGCATCGAGTTGCAATTGCCAGGTCGAGCACTGCCGGTCAACGCCGACGAAGCCCGCTTGCAGCAGCTCTTTCACAACGTGCTGGAAAACAGTTTGCGCTATACCGATTCCGGCGGACAACTGCGCATTGGCGTGCGGGAGACGGCAGATTGGCTGCAGGTCGATTTTCAGGACAGCGCGCCCGGTGTGGCGACCGAGATGTTGCCGCGCCTGTTCGAACGTTTTTTCCGCAGCGAAGGCTCGCGAAGCCGCGCAACAGGGGGTGCAGGTCTTGGGCTGGCGATCTGCCGTAATATCGCCGAGGCGCATGGCGGGACAATCGAAGCCTTGGCGTCGCCGCTCGGCGGCCTGTGGATTGCCATCCGCTTACCGCGCAGGCTACCCCGGACGCCCGCATGATGAATCAGACGTCCGCCCATATCCTGATTGTCGAAGACGAACCCAAACTGGCCGCGCTGCTCGCCGACTATTTGCTCCCTGAAGGCTATCTGGTCGAAGTGATAGCCGACGGAGCGCTCGTTATCGATGCGGTAAAACGTAGTTCGCCCGACCTGATCCTGCTCGACCTGATGCTGCCCGGTCGCGATGGACTGAGTCTCTGCCGCGAACTGCGTGGGTTCAGTGACGTACCAATCGTCATGATGACGGCGCGGGTCGAGGAAGTGGATCGCCTGCTTGGGCTCGATTCCGGTGCTGACGACTATATCTGCAAACCTTACAGCCCGCGCGAAGTGGTGGCACGTGTCAAAGCCATCCTGCGTCGTCAACGCCGTGAAGAGGCCTGCCCCGCCGAGCAAAGTCTGATCGTTGACGAAACAAGGCTGCGTGCCACACTGCACGGCAAAGACTTGGATTTGACCCCGGTCGAGTTCCGCCTGCTCAGGACGCTAAGCACCGCGCCAGGGCGAGTCTATTCGCGTGACAGGCTGCTCGACACTCTGTACGACGATGGCCGCATCGTGACTGACCGCACCGTCGACAGCCATGTCAAGAATCTACGTCGCAAGCTCGAAGCTGCCGCGCCCGGACATAACCCGATCCGCTCGGTATATGGTGCTGGCTACAGTTACGAGCCCGAAGACTCCGCGTGAAAAGTGCAGCAATGTTCGTTTGCCGCTTGAAGGCAGCAAATTGCCGTTGTTCGATACGCTTTGCATCAGCCTCTTCAAGGATCACACAGGCCGGAATTTGTGCCGATGCACATCAAGTCCGATAACGTGTTTATAGAAGGCTATGCGTTCCATACCATGTCCGTTCGAATTACACTTCGGGGCTGAGGGTGGCGAGTATCAGAACTGAAAGTCACTGAAGGCGACAAATCGCCTGTGGCCTGTTTGACGTGCGCACTCTTTATGCAGGCAATCCCGGGTTCGAGTCAGTTCGGCGAGTCACGTCAGGTTGCGGGGCCAAATCGCCAAAAAATCGGGCGATCACTTCTCGACACCTTGCACCCCGAATTCTCGTTCATCGTCAGGGGTGGTGTCTCGCGCAATGAACATTAGGGAGAGTCAATGGGGTTCCAGATCAGCGTGCAGCCGAGCGGGCACGTTTTCACGGCCGAGGCCGACGAGGCCATTCTTGACGCCGCACTGCGGCAGGGCTTGGTGATGCCCTATAGTTGCCGCGACGGCGCATGCGGCTCCTGTCGCGGCAAGGTTTTGAGCGGTGTGGTCGATCACGGCCGGGCGCAACTGCAAGCACTGAGTGAGGCCGACCGGCAGGCTGGTGGTGCCTTGTTCTGCTGCGCCAAGGCGCGCAGCGATCTGCTGATCGAAAGCCGCGAATTGCGTTCGGACCAGGAACTGCCGGCCAAGACCCTGCCGGCGCGCGTACAAAAACTGACGCGCGCGGCGCCTGACGTGATGATCGTCGAACTCAAGCTGCCGCCCAATCAGCGTCTGCAATATTTCGCCGGACAATACATCGAGATCCTGCTCAAGGAAGGGCGCCGTCGCGCCTTTTCGCTGGCTAATGCGCCGCACGATGATACGTGCCTGCAACTGCACATCCGGCGTGTGCCGGGCGGTCAATTCACCGATCACGTGTTCACCGCCATGCAGGAGCGCGACATGTTGCGTTTCAACGGCCCGCATGGTTGTTTTTTTCTGGACGAGGAATCGTCAAAACCGGTGCTGCTGGTTGCCGGTGGTACGGGCTTTGCGCCGATCAAGGCTATCGCCGAACACGCCATTGCCGAGGGTTCGACGCGACCGATGGACATCTACTGGGGCGGACGCGGGCGCACCGATCTCTACCAGCAATCATTGGCCGGGCAATGGGCAATCGATCACGCCCATATCCGCTTTGTTCCGGTGCTTTCGGACTCTCCCGAGAGCGAGGACTGGCGAGGCCGGCGCGGCTTTGTTCATGCTGCCGTAATGGCAGATTTCCCTGATCTTTCAGGGCATCAGGTGTATGTTTGCGGTTCGCCAGCGATGGTACTGGCGGCCCGACGTGATTTTGTCGGACAATGTCACCTGCCAGAAAACGAGTTTTTCGCCGATTCCTTTGACTTTGCCAACGATGCCGAACGCTTGTAAGCGGCGTTCACTACTGCAGACTGATCACCATGCCCGACGTATTCATATCCCGACAACCGCTGGTTAATCGCCAGAGCAAGATCATCGCTACCCGACTGTCGTTACACTCGATCAACGGCGCGACGGCGGGCGATGCCGCCGCTGCATTGGATGCCCTGACCGAGTTTTGGCCGCAGGGCGAAAAACTGGTCTTCATCGATTCCGTCGACATGCCGTGCGATGCCGCGCTGGCCAACTGGCAAGCACCGGCCAACGCCACACTCGAAATTCCGTCGTCGTCCTTGCTTGGGCCGGATGCCGCGGCGTTCGTTGCCATGCTGCAAGCGACACGGACACCGCTATGCCTGGTGTACGATGCGCAGGCCCTTGCGACACTGTCTGCCGGGGTGTCGTTCCGTTTCATCGGTTTCGACGCACAGCGTTATACGCCGGCCTTGTTGAAGGTCATGGCGGCGCAGACGCAGCCTTACGGTATCGGCGTGGCGCTCAACGTCGATGGCGGCGACAATTTTCAGGCTTGCCTCAACGCCGGCGTGATCGCCGCCGCCAGCTGGTTCTTCAAATACCCGACCAAGGCGCCGGTCAAGACGCTCAATGCCGGGCAGGCGCAGATCATCCGCGTCATCAACCTGGTGCGCAAGAATGCCGACATCAAGGAAATCGAAACGGCGCTCAAACAGGACGTTGCGCTCTCCTACAAGTTGCTGCGCTACATCAATTCGGCCGGTTTCGGCCTGTCGTGCGAAATCCAGTCCTTCCGTCATGCGGTGACCATCCTCGGTTACGACAAGCTCAACAAGTGGCTGTCGCTGCTGTTGGCTACGGCCAGCAAGGACCCGATGGCACCGGCGCTGATGCATACCTCGCTGACGCGCGCGCGCCTGATGGAGAATCTGGCGCACGGTCTGGTCAGCCCGCAGGAATACGACAACCTGTTCATCACCGGCGCCTTCTCGCTGCTCGACGCACTGCTCGGCGTCAGCATGGACAAGGTGCTCGAAACCATGAGCCTGCCGGAAGCGATTACCGACGCCCTGCTCGGCCATGGTGGGTTGTATGGTCCCTTTCTCGAACTGGCGAAGGCCAGCGAAGGTAACGACGGTGCCGCAATCGCCGAACAAGCCGGCATGCTCGGGCTGTCGGCCGAGCAGTTCAACCGGGCGCAGATTCAGGCATTAGCTTTCGCCGAAACAATGGAATTGTAATTCCGTTGGAAACCGGGCCAATACTTTGTCGACTGCGCCTCGCGGTGCGATAGTACTGTCTTCGGCTGGCCTTCGCCGAGACGATGGAGTTGTAGGAATTCTGTCGCACCAAAACAAAAAGCCCCGGTGTTCGCACCGAGGCTTTTTTGCTTCTACCGGGCGATGAATCAGCCGGCGATCACACCTTCAACGGCTGCGGTGACCTTGGCGGCGGTAATGCCGAGGAACTCGAAGACCTGACCGGCCGGACCGCATTCGCCGAAGCGATCGATACCGACCACGGCACCGTCGAGACCGACGTACTTGCGCCAGTAATCGGAAACACCGGCTTCGACCGCCACGCGCGGAATACCACGCGGCAGAACCGCGTTGCGATAGGCCGCATCCTGCTGATCAAACAGGAAGTTCGACGGCATCGAGACGACACGTACCGGGACACCTTTGTCGGCTAGAGCCTGCTGTGCGGCAATTGCCAGGCTGACTTCGGAACCGGTAGCGATGATCACTGCCTTGGGCGTACCGACACAATCCTTGAGCACATAGCCGCCTTGGCGGATGGCCTTGATCTGGCCAGCGTCGCGCGCCTGGTGGGCAAGGTTCTGACGCGTCAGGATCAGCGCCGTCGGGCAATCCTTGTGTTCAACGGCGATCTGCCAGGCGACGAAGGCTTCGACGCTGTCGCACGGGCGCCAGACGTCGAGGTTCGGCATCATGCGCAGAGTAGCCGTTTGTTCGATCGGCTGGTGCGTCGGGCCGTCTTCGCCGACACCGATCGAGTCGTGCGTAAACACGTAGATCGGGTTGATCTTCATCAGCGCGGCCATACGGATGGCGTTGCGGGCGTATTCCGAGAACATCAGGAAGGTGCCACCGAAGGGACGGAAACCGCCGTGCAGAACCAGACCATTCATGATGGCGGCCATGCCGAATTCGCGCACGCCGTAGTGGATGTAGTTGCCACCTTCAGCCATGGCCTCGGGGCGAACGCTCTTGCAGCCCTTCCACATGGTCAGGTTGGACGGTGCCAGGTCGGCCGAGCCGCCGACGAACTCGGGCATGAACGGTGCCAGCGCCTGGATGGCGTTTTGCGAAGACTTGCGCGTGGCGATCACTTCGGCCTTATCGACAATCGCTTGCAGGGCTTCGGCAGCCTTGGCGCCGAAATCGGCGGCCAATTCACCCTTGCTGCGGCGAACGAACTCGGCGGCGAGTTCCGGATAGGCGGCGCGGTAGGCGGCGAAGAGCTTTTCCCACTCGGCTTGCTGGGTTGCGCCCTTGACCTTGGCGTTCCATTCGGCACGGACGCTTTCCGGTACTTCAAAGGCTTCGCCGGTGATGCCCAGCGCGGCACGCGTGGCGGCGACTTCGTCCTTGCCCAGCGGCGAACCATGCACATCATGGCCACCAGCCTTGTTGGGCGAGCCCTTGCCGATGGTCGTCTTGCAGCAGATCAGCGTCGGCTTGTCGTTCTGCGCCTTGGCGGCGCGGATGGCGGCATCGACGGCATCGACGTCGTGGCCGTCAACACCACGGATGACGTTCCAGCCGTAGGCTTCGAAACGCTTGGGTGTGTCGTCGGCGAACCAGCCGATGACGTCGCCGTCGATCGAGATGCCGTTGTCGTCGTAGAGGGCGATCAGCTTTGAGAGCTTCCAGGTGCCGGCCAGTGAGCAGACTTCGTGCGAGATGCCTTCCATCATGCAGCCGTCGCCCATGAAGACGTAGCTGTGGTGGTCGACGATGGGGAAGCCGTCGCGATTGAATTCGGCGGCCAGCAGTTTTTCGGCGAGGGCGAAGCCGACGGCGTTGGAGAGGCCTTGTCCAAGCGGACCGGTGGTCGTTTCGATACCGGCGGTGTGGCCGTATTCCGGGTGACCCGGGGTCTTGCTGTGCAGTTGGCGGAATTTCTTGAGTTCGTCGAGTGGCAGGTCGTAGCCGGTCAGGTTGAGCAGCGAGTAGATCAGCATCGAGGCGTGACCGTTGGAAAGCACGAAACGGTCGCGGTTGGACCATTTCGGGTCGGCCGGATTGTGCCTCAGGTTTCGATTCCACAGGGCCACAGCCATTTCGGCCATGCCCATCGGTGCGCCCGGGTGGCCGGAATTGGCCGCTTGCACACCATCCATAGCCAGCACACGTATTGCATTGGCCAGCGAAAATTGAGATGCCATTGATTTACTCCACGAAGCATTAAGAAAAAACCGAGTTGGCGTCAGCGTGTGACGAGAGCGCCACGAGGCGCTGAAGCCGATCCACAAACCTGCACATTTTATCCGGATGCTACTTCGATGTCAGCACAAACCGGCGCAGGGTATCGGCGATGGCGTCGCTC
>Ga0316613_10001740_pt1 | contig 14631 bp, 17 predicted proteins | sample OWC_soil_day10_C_2_FD_207647 | JGI IMG/M metagenome (GOLD analysis project Ga0316613, IMG submission 207647) | Wetland soil microbial communities from Old Woman Creek delta, Ohio, United States - OWC_soil_day10_CT_b | ecosystem: Environmental > Terrestrial > Soil > Wetlands | place: USA: Ohio...
ATACTTAAGTTCTTATAAATAAAAAATGCTGGAGGTGGTTTTTATGGGTAAGGTTATGTCTGAAAAAATGAAATATGAACTAGCTCATGATTTAGGCTTCGGCGAGAAGGTAGAAGATGGAGATTGGTGTGAAGTAACCATATAACCTTTTTTGAAATGACTAGCTTTTGATATAAAGGTAAATGATATACATAGATTCCATTAAAATTTAGTGGAGGTGGCTATATATGGGTAAGGGTGTAATGTCTCAAGAGACGAAGGATAAATTAGCGCATGATCTTGGCTTTGGTGAGAAAGTTGAGGACGGAAATTGGGATGACGTTACCACGGGCGAAGTTGGCTCAATGGTTAGAGAAGCTATTAGACGTGGTGAAGAGGCGATAGCAGCAGAAGCTAAGGAAAAAGGTACTGTGTTTAAATAATTCAATGAAAAATCCCTGAAGCTTTAAAAAGCTTCAGGGATTTTTATGTACTCTTATTGACAGAAATATCACGAGGACATGGTAGGTCGATATTAATGATTGTCTTAATAGTGCTAGGATGAGAGGTATGCATCCAATTTTTATTTGGCAAAGCATGAAGGTTATTCAACAGTATTCCAAATTAATGTCGTTTCTCTTGCATTATCGTCTTTATGTACGTTTGGGAGCGTGGCGAGGATTGCACTTATAACCGAAGAGCCTCTACGCTGATAATCATCATTTATAGCTTCGCGAGTAATCTTACCGTCATTTTTTAATTTTGTTATAACATCTCTAAAGCTATATATGTCGATGTTCCTTTGTGCACCCTTTGAATTAACTATACAAATTCCATCATCATCGACGCATGTAATAGTAAAGTGTGAATTTCTTACTAAATGCTTTAGTTGCTTTTTCTGCAAACATTTGATATGGTTTACCCAAATTTTATAAAACCAATCTTCTGAGTCGATTTTCTTATCTTCCTTTTTAGAAGTAGGTGTAAAATCAATCTTTTCCGCTAATTCTTTGATTATGTCTTTGCCCCAAATCTCAACAGGTAGTTTTTTTGAGGCTTCATAAGCTCTCAGAGTGAGCTCGTTTAGAGTAATAATTATAGCCTTTGAGCAACCATAGAAAGCGGCTGCACCGTAGGTGTGGTAGATCATCTCCAAATTGATTTTTCTTTGAACATATTTTTTTACCTGAACAGCTAACAATTCATTTCCGTTACTCGCTAAGATATCTATCCCTATATCATCCCCTTGCTTTATGTGTTTGACTTTATAGCCCAAGTTTTCGAATATTTTACATACAATTTTTTCGAAATCAAATGGGTTCATTTCTTTAAGGTCTTCAAATATCATCTCAAAACCTTCCTTTACGCAACAATTGTTAGAAAGTACCACATTACAATGTTATTATACTCGATATTCTTGACTGATTAAATGCTTTTCTGTAGCAAGAGCTATTAGTGTTACTGGATACTCAAGGATGAACTGTATTTTTTAAGGTATCTAATAACCATTTCCGTTATTCGACATAAGCAAATTATTTTTACAATTAATTATTTTTAAAGTATAATTGTTATGCGGAGGTGACTTAATGGCTGTAAATAAGGTTGAATTAGTAATTGATGATTTATACGGTACTAAAGTTGAATATAAAGCAGATGAGGTTTATTACAAATTATATCAAGATTTTGATGAGAAGTTGAAGACGATTTTTGTGTACTTTCATTCTGAATTTAATGGCTTATTTTCATTTATGAACGAAAAAAATAAATTGAACAAGCATTTTAATGCAGCACCGAGTAGGGAGCTAATAGATCTAATAAGACAATTTAATGAATTTTATACTGTGTTGATTGGCTCGGAGAAGCAAATAGATATTGATGAGAAATATTTAACAATAATAAAAAGATGTGAAGACTTTTTGGATAGGTCTGGTGGGAGTACTATTCCAGATGATTTTAATTTAATTGAAATAATAAAATATGAACCTATATTTAGTATTGCTGATCAAGTGGTAGGAATCGCTGAAGAAATATACAATCTCCTAATTTCAAATAATGAAGATGCGTGGGAGTCCGATTCATATATATTAGATTTAAAACGCTTTCTCGAATATACAGAAGAAGACCTTAAGAAAAAATTTTGCGGACTTGGCAAGGCTGAAATTAAAGAAATAATAAAATATCCATGTATATTTGCATATGAAGACGGTTGGGAAAAAGATGCTATCGTTGGTTATATAACAGATATTATAGTGCGACAAGGTAAGATTAAAATAATCTTCCAGAAAGAAAAGGTTATTCCATTAGAAAATCTACTTGCATTAAAATTTGAGTTAGATATAGGGGAATGGGAATTAAGCAGAACGCATTGGGCGATCAAAAAAGTGAATCTGCATAAGGAATTGCAAGCTTTAGGCATTAAAGCCGCAAATTCACCTATAGATATTACTAAACAATTGTTTGATGTTGCATTTACATTTGCTGGAGAATCACGAAATTTAGTTGAGCAGGTAGTAAGAGAACTGGAGAAAACAGTTGATAGAAACTCTATTTTTTACGATAATAATTATCGTAGCCAACTTGCAAGACCATCGCTAGATATTCTTTTGCAAGATATATATAGAAATCGCTCAAAATTAATTATTGTTTTTTTATGTGAAAAATATCAAGATAAACAATGGTGTGGACTTGAGTTTAGGGCTATCCGCGAGATGATTATGCAAAAAGAAACAACCAAAATCATGTTTATACGATTAGATGATGGACATGTTGATGGAGTTTTTAATACAGATGGATATATAGATGGAAATGAATTTACTCCACAGAAATTAGCCAGTTTTATCAAAGAACGTGTGAATCTCCTTGCGTGATCTTTTAGAATACTACTTTTTTTCCCTTGTATTATATCCGTTGTTTGAATGTGGATTATTCGGGAGTTTCGGAATTTAATAGTACCACGCATATAAAGATTGTATTTATGATCAGATCACAGAGTACCTCGTCAATAGCAGAGTCATAGGGTAGGATAGTTTATAGTATGGCATGGGAAAAAGTGTTTCTGGGGCTTCATGGTGACTCTTAGCGTATAAATAAGCCAACTTTAGTCAATTTTGATATGCTCCTCCTTGCAGTAGACAGTTTTATTATTTCAACTGTCTACCACAAGGGGAGCATATCAAAATTGGTGTAGCATCCGATTTTACTAACTGGAAATTAGGTTTATCACAAGAGATTGCTCCTAATCTTGAATTGAATGTAGATTATCGCAGGGTTGAAGCTAAAAATTTAACTGTAAATAGTAATAGTGTTAGTAATGTTGACATAACTACTAAGGGTCTTGGTTTTGGTGTAAGTTATAAATTCTAATCAATAATCACTTTATAAGATTTTGGTTAATCCCCGACTATTTTGTCGGGGATTTTAATATGCTAATACGTTTTCAGCTTGGCGGTATATAAGATTTCTGTGGTACACAGAAGCCCTTAATTATATTAAGAATAGATTCCTATGGACTCTGCTGTCAAAAGTACGTCTGGGTGTTCAGGGTGATTGAGAGTATTAATCATGATCGACAATAATTATATTTTAAAAAAGTAGTGAGTGTTGCGAAGCAAAAAAATAAGTAGAATCAATTAAGGATGATGCTTTAAGGGTAAATCATCAAATACGATAGTTTATCGTTTACGTTTAGACAGTACTTGATATAATTGTTATATAGGAAATATTATTTATAAATATAAATATAAATGAGGTGTGGAATATGGAAGTATATATTCGTGAACCATTATCAGGTAAAATATTAGCTTATTGGGATGGCGAGTATGTTCGTAAACCATATAGTGGTGAAGTGATTGTATCAATTGATGGTGATTATATTCGTGAAGGTGTTTGCGATGGTAGAGTGGTGGCTAATCTTGATGGAGCTTTTATTAGGGAAGGTGTATCAAGCGGAAGGGGCTAGCCCACATAGATAAAGATTATATTTGTGCAGGCGTAAGCGGTAGTTGTATACTTTATTTAATTGATAGTGGTGTATCAGATATAGAAAAATGTGCATTAGCAGTAGCGGTGTTAAGACTTTCTGATTAATTATAAGTTTAATAAATCTTTTTACCAAGATTTATAGGTAAGTGGATGTATTAATTGAATAAAATTTACATTTAGACTCCGATTTTATGTCGGAGTTTTTTTGCAGGAGATAAAGGAAGTTTGTCTAATCGTTAGAGAGTTAGTAATTTTAAGGAGGCGTATGATTTGGACAAACGAGATTCGCAAAAGATTATTCAACTAGCTAGAGAAGGAAAACAGATAGCCAAGATATGGAGAGAAGATTTCCCTCAATATGATTATTGGGATATCTATGTTGAAGCTTATGCTGCAGGAGAAAAGAGTGCAATAGGTGTAAAAAGAATGATTACAACTCGATTGGATAAAATAACATCATCAACGGTAGAGAAACAAAAAGAATTAGTAGACGAAATTGGAGAGTTAGTTGGACATCTATACTCGCGGTATCAAGAAGGACAAAAATCAATTGATAATATACGTAAAATAATAAAATAACGTAAAATATCACGGGATGTAATATTTATAATATAGCATCGAAGTAGAATATAATTTTTGAGAGATTCTTATTATCTTAACTTCCGTAAATTTTTTTAAGGAAGTTAAATAACAAAATAAGGTGTTGACTTTGTTTTAATGGTCATGTTATTATAAGACATCGGAATTTTTGATTTCGGTGTTTTTTTATGTCTGTTTTGAATAAGGGGGGTGGTTTCATGGATTTAAATAGTTATCATGATTTAATTAATGATCCAGATTTTCTTGGATATCAAATTCATCCTTATGCTAATCGTCTTCCACTAATGGGTTACATTGATTTTCAAGCGTTGGTTAATTCAATAAAAGAAGATGGGCAAAATAGGCCAATCATAATTTACAAAGATCAAATCGTTGATGGAAGGCATCGATATTTTGCGTGTAAATTATTAAAAATTGAACCTAAGATTGAGGAATATAATGGGAATGAAGAGGACTTACTGAGATTTGTTCAAAATGCTGCTTTAAATAGAGAACTTTCGCCGAGCCAAAAAGCGATGACCGCTGCAATGTTTTTAGAAGATGAAAGGCAGTTAGCAAAAGGTAGACAAGGAAAACGTACTGATTTGCTTCCGGTTGATCAAGAAGAGATGGAATTCGGTACTGCCATTGATAAATTGGCGGCAAGACATAAAGTAAATCGCAGTTATATTCTTTATGCAGATCGAATTCAAACATATGTTTCAGACTTAATCGAACCCATTTTCAAAAACGTAATTAATCTTTCTCAAGCTAAACAACTTGAAAAATTAAAAGAAAATCAGCGAGCAGAGGCAATTGAATTAATCGAAGAAGAATATCATAAAAAAATACATCGTCAAGCAATAGAGATTATTGAAAAAAATGAAATAACTGATTATGACATTAAAACAAAATACACCTTTAAACAAATTATTGAGAAAGTCACAAAAAAGGAAACTTTGCAAAAACAAGTAGATGAGCCATTACTTCCTTCATATCCTGGGTTGGTTATTTTTGAAAGTCTAAATAAAGCCAATGATGGTGAGTTCAAAGAAAAACTTCGGCAAGTAGCAGAAATCCTCGGAATACAAGAAAAGGAAATTTGGTATTGTGCTCCCAAGCGAGAAAAAGAAATTAATGCCGTACAAAGTATTAGCAAATCTATACATAAAAAAATTGCAGATCATGACAGGATAATTAATGGTGAAATTATCTGATCTATCAGAACCTGAGAACTAAACATGTAAACAGTAGAGAGTAAAATAAATTACTCTCTACTGTTTTTATTTTGCATTAAATCTGAAGGGAGGTGGTTAACTTGTCTGTTTAAAGGTTTGAGTTAAGGTCTTATCTTGGAATTAAAAATAAAATGTTGGAGGAAGAAATTATGATTAAAAAAATTGATTGGGCGGATATACCAAATCCTACAAACAAAGATGTTGAAATGGAATCAATTAGTAGTAATGAAATGGGCATTAGGCAAACAGTTGCCACAAGTAATGAAATTTCGTTACAAAAGCAAATTGAAACAACTTGTGACAATGAATTTGACAAAAGTATAATTGCCACTATTGAATCTAGATTTAGTCCAACATTTATGACTACTGCCAATTATGAAAGTCATTCTTTTGCAGAGATATTTCCAGACGCTACTGAGTCAGAATTTAATAGTCTTTTAGCGGATATGGAAGTCCATGAACAATTCGAACCAATTATTATTTTTGAAGGAAAAATTGCGGACGGTAGAACTAGAAAAAAGGTGCAAGATACGTTGAAGCGTCAAACGTTAGCCCATGAATGGATTGGTGAGCCACAAGAATTATTAAATTACCTTTACGCTAAAAGCCAGCATCGTAATTTAAATAGTCAACAACGTGCGGTAATTTCTCTACAATTTGTTCAAGCTGAAAGAGATTTGGCAAAAGGAAGACAAGGTATGCGTACTGACCTTAATAAAATATTAAACGCAGTCAAAGGTCGAGCCTTAGAAAAAGTAGCTAAAAAGCATGGGACAAATCGTACCTATTTGTCTCATGCTGAAATGATTAAAGATAAAGCAGAAGAGTTACTCAACTATGTTAAAAGGAATGAAATTCCTATAACACAAGCAAAATTGCTTGCAGAGAAGATTGCCGATCGAGAACAACGTTTAGAAGCAATGGCAGAGTACAAAAAAGGTAAACGAACGATGAATGTTATTATTGATGAGATAAAATTCAAAAAAGGGACAGCACATGATATTAGTGACAGCAAGAAGGATAGTAAAGATGTGGAAATAGATAGTATTCCAGCCTTAATATTATTTCAAAGTCTAAAATTTTGGGAAAATCAAGAGAAAGCAAAAGAAAAAATGAAGCAGGCAACAGAAATATTAGGCATTGATACTAAGCAAATATGGTACATACCCGATGTGAACGAGAAAGATTCAAAAGCAATCTTAAATTTGATTAAATCGTTAGTAAAGAAACTTAAAATGATTAGGAGATTTTCAGCTGATGGTCAAGAGTTGAACAATAACTGTTAAGATTTTTATCGGAACTTACTATCATATCCTCGTCACGGATAATTATAAAAAATACGGAAGGTAGTGGTTATATTGCTTGTTTAAAGGCTTAGTCAATATTATAGAATCAAAAATATAAATTTAGAGTGGAAAAAGGCAGGGTTATATTATGAGTAGTTTTATAGAATATGAATGGGATGCTTTAGTACTTAAGTGGAATGAGCAAGATGATAATTTTGAGTTATCTGAGCAATATTTAGAACTAGAAAGATTCAGAAGTGCTATTAATTTAGGATTGAATTTATACAAAGAATTTAGTGATCCAGATTATTATGAAATCCATGGAGCATAATGTGGAATTTGATGAAACAATTTAGGAGATGACTAGATGGTAAAAGGAGGGGTTCATATCTTTAAGAAATTTGCAGGTCTCTTATGGGGGCAACATCAAGATAACGGGATGATTTTTTTGTTAAAACGGTTGGCGTTTGGTGACAACTATAATAATGGTACGAGTAATACCCAAACTGTTATGGCACTGGATATACCCCAGATTGTAATGTATTTGCAGGAAAATGCCAGTACACATGACTTTTTTCTGTCACCAGCCATATATAATGACACCATTCGATCTTATTCTAATATTTCAGGACTGTATTGCTTTTGGGCTGAATTTGATTGGGGTACGGTAGGTCACAAAAAACGTGACCTACCCTTTGCAAGCAAAGAACAGTGCATTGAGGCGATAAAAAAGAATTATAAAACGGCTGAGTTAAGTCCTAATATTATTATGAATAGTGGTCATGGTATTCATTGTTATTGGCTAGTTGATAGCAATATCATTGAACTGCAAATCAAGAAGCAAGTAGAGCAAGTTAATGAATGGTTGTTTCAAGTCGGTATTGGCATCAATTGGAATTATTATAATGAAGTTAAAAGTATAACCAATTTAATGCGCTCGCCATATCCGGCGGTCAATAGAAAAATATCTTCTAGTCCAGTGGCGACTAAGATGAATTTTACACAGCAGAAGATCTATCAAGTTAAAGAAATTAGAAAAAATATAACGGCTTTTATTATACGTAATTATAAAGCGAAAAAAGCGGTTTTTAGAAAAAAAAATACTTCGGCTGGCAGTAGAAATCGGGAAGTGGAGCGGTTTGGCGATATTGATATGCTGGAGAAAGATAAAAATTTCATGAGTTGGCTTAGTGAGAGCTCGATTCTTTGCTACTACAAAAGTGATAAATTCTATTTTGATAGCACAAGTGCCAAAGAAGCGTGGATATTTAAATATTTATATATGTGTGATTTGGATATTACGGATATTTATGAATTTTGCAAACAGTACATGGATAGGGAATATCATATATTTCGAACTAGAACGAAGCGACTAGATCGATTAAAACGTATTAAATATGAAATCGATTTGGCTATGAAACGTGGTACATTTCCGAAAAGAATTAGAAATGAACATATAAACCAGGAGGCATTGTATGAATAATATTACGACAAAAGTTAAAAAAATTAGTTCTATCCAACAGGAGAAACGAATTCAAACTTGCGGTTTTATTGGCAAAAGAAATGGTATCAATGTGATTAAGCGTTCCGAAATGTTTGATTGGTTTAGGAAAAACGGACATTTATTTTTTAAAGATAAATTTAAATATGTATCCAAGGCATTTTACGGTTGGAATGGAATGTATTGGGAAACTGGATCGGAATTTGTTGATCAGTATATATATAATGAATTTGATAGACTATATGATGTTTGTGTGCGGTTAGATGATATCCCTTTATTGAGAAAAGCTGGAGAATTTAAAAGTCATATTCCATCATATAAGTTTTGGGAATGGGATCGAAATTTCGATAAAAGGGTATATGTTACATTTCGTAATGGGACGCTGATTGTAAATTTAGAAGATCATGGACATGAATTTTTGGAACAGCACTTCGACATGAATCTCAACGCGGTCTATGCTATTGATTATGACTTTATAGATACAATGATGGAAGCGGATTATTGGAAGAAAGGATTTGTTGGCGATTATTTTTTACATTATTACGATGAATATAATCTGAGTCAGTTACAGCAATTTTTAGCTTCTCTTCTCATTCCCCAATATCAGCCTCAGCAAGCTTTGGTTATACAAGGGGATGGCGGTGATGGCAAAGGCGTGTTAATGGGAACTTTAAAACTGCTCTTTGGTGACGTTATTACCGAAGTAGACCCATCAAGATGGAGCGAAACTCATGCAATGGCTGATTTGGTAGGGGCGGTGCTGAATATTACTAATGAAGCACCTACTAGAGAAATTAGTTTAGACGCATGGAAGTCCATTGTTGCTAATGACCAGGTTAATGTTAATCCCAAGTATGAACGTCCATTTAGTTATAAGCCACATTGTAAGCATATTATGACAGTGAATGAGTTGCCTAAAATTGCAGTGCAAAAATCAAGTGTGCGGAGAATGCCTATTATTCGGACTTGCAAGTCTACAAATGCAGAAGAAAGAAGTGTATTTTTTAAACGGGATTTTGAAAATAATAGGGATGCGCTTATTGCATTTATGTTACAAGGCTTGTTTCTCTTAAAGGAAAATGGATTTAAAGAAATCGTCGGTGATGTTGAAATGAAAAAAGAATTTATTTACGAGAATGAATCAACAATAGGAGAGTTTATTAAGGATTGTCTAGATGTGACCGAGAAGCAGGAAGATTTTGAAAGTGTTGATGATCTGTTTATTGTATTTGGTTATTGGAAAGCGGATCATGCTCAGGGTTCAAAAGATATTACAAAGGTAACATTTAGTAAAAAACTTAAAACAGTGTTGTTGCTAGGTGATAAAAAAATAGAAGGCAGTGTAGTGAAAAAAATATGTGGTATAACAACTAGAGGTTTTACAGGAATAACCATAAACAAAAAATGGAAGAAGAATATACAAGATATAAGAAAGCATGGTGGTATAAAACTAATATAAAGCGGTAAGGCGACTATGAGATGTGTTTTTTGTAGTCGCTTTTTTAGGTGTTGTTACAGTTAGAGAGGTGCTGTTACTTGGTGTTACTTTTATTCTTTAGTGTCAGTAATAAGGTTACAGAGTTATAGTAATTTTTATAGAAAAGTAGTAATAATAATATATTTTAATAAAATAAGTGTGAGATTGACTGTTTTTAGTGTAACTGCTGCTTTGTTTCTTTGTGTAAGTAAAGAGTAAAAGTAACGGAAGCATTGTAACTTATGTTATGGGATGTAGAATTTTAATAATATGGCGAGAACTATAACTATTATTTTTGCATGTGTAAGAAAGGATTTTGACGGAAGCAGCGGCGGCGACAGTATTTTATTATGAAGGCAGGAATATTGGGTTATGGTTTAAGTTGTAGTGATAAATGATTATTTTTTAATATGGCTGTTGCGGTAGAGAATGTTGAGAATTTAGATGAACTGATACTAAAAATGTAAAGGATGGGTTGATAATATGGCAAGTATCAATGAAAGAACACGGTTATTTCAACGGAGTACAGGAAAAGTAAAATATGCAGAGGATTATGAGTTACTCGTATTGGTTGGGCAGATACGACGAATGTACAATAATAATGACTCGAAATTAATCATAGAGACATTGGATAAATGTTATCAACAAAATACAATGTTTAGAAAGGATCAAAAGAAAAAACAACTAGAGACGGAAAGAGAGCTAATGCAATTATTAACATCGTTAATTAACACATATGATATTGAGGATGCTATAGAAGCTATTGACATGTGGAATGTTATGCAAAAGAATATATCTTTTTTCCAGAGTCACATGTGTTGGGTGAATGACAAAAAAGGCTTATATCTTCGGAATTCATACGATACAAATTATGTAACATGGATGAAAGAAGGTAAGAAATTTCCTATATTAAGAAGGTGGTTCAGCCGGGATTTCAAGTATGTTCCTAAAACTGCTGTTACCGAACAGCAGATTAATGCCTTGGTGGACATAATTAAGCCTTTAAGTATAGGAAGGGAAATGACTGAAGACGAAATAAACTCAACAATAGTGATGGATCTATTAATCGGTAAAGTTAGTCCGTAAGAGTTTTATTTTTAAATAAAGGAATTCATGTTTAAATATATATATGTCATAAAATAATAATTATTTTGCAAGTCGGAAAAACATTAAAAAGCACCTTGTAACAGAGGTGCTTTAATCTTGCATAGTATTAATAATGGTTATCAGTACCCTGCCAATGGCATTGTTAGTGGAACCTTCGCTTCGCTCGGTTCTGTCCAGAGATTAACAGCTTGGTTTTGTTTTAATCTCTTTCAAGAATGTTGCTTCTTAAAAAAACAACTGATCTGCGAGCTTGTCTCGCAGACTATTTGAGCGCAGCGAAAATAGTATTATATATAGAAAAGAGTATATATAGAAATGAGTGCACCGTCAGATTATTGCGAATGCACTTTCAGATTATTTAAGAAAATCGCAGATGTTCATTGGTATTATAGCCCAAATGCACTGTCGGATTATTTTTTTACATGAAGCAGTTATAATGGCTTTTGGCTGATGTATCTATATTACAAATGAAACAAATGTTTCAGAAGTTATAGTAAAGCTGGGGGTAATAAAATATGTCGACAAAATTGATTCATGTAAATCGAGAATTGGTAAAAAAATTAAGAATTGTAGCGGCGATCAATGATATAGGATTACAGGAAGCGGCGAATACAGCGATTGCGGAATATGTTAAGGTGAACAAGGTAGAAGAATATGAAACGAAGACACGTTAATGTTCCCTATACATTGTTAGACTTAAAGGAAGCCAACGAGACAAAATACACGCTGGTTGCGATACTTAGTTTTCGCAGTAAGAACAGTAAAAAAATTAAAGTATCATTAGCAAAAATTGCAAAGGCAACTGGTCTTAAAGGTCGCCAATTAACTAATCATATAAATAAGCTTGTTGAATATGGAATGATATCGCGAAGTCAGACTAAGTATAGTAGCGGAGAATATAGTTGTAACACGTATACTATTTTGTGTAATGAAGAATATTTTGCGGAGATACCTTGGGAAATCGCTCGTAGCGATGCATTATCAGTTTGGGACAAGATTGGCTATTGTATCATGAAACGGTTTATTGACCTAGATAAGAGCGACTTTATTTGTTATCTCACGAAAGATGAACTGGCAAAACATTTACATTGTTCATCAAATCAAGTGGACAAGGTCAAGCGTAATTTGATGAAGGCTGGACTCATTGCGTTTGAACGTAATAGCAATAAGATCGTGCTGGTATACGAACATAACCTAGAAGAAATAGTAAGCGATAATAAAATGGAAATCAAGAAAGCAGTACGTAAAAAAAATAGGGTGAACAAGAATGAAAATCATTCGACTACTCTTTAGAGACACAAAAAATATAGTAACGATATCATTCAAAGAAATTGCTGATGATTGCAAGAGTAATCCTACGGAGCTAGAAATCATGAGGGTGTTAAAGGAGATGGAAAGAGATAATGAAATCACAATTATCTCTTTTTGTAAAAATGCTTGAACCCAGTAGATAAGATAATTATTATTTGGATTTTACAGTTTAGGAATGTTGTAGAAAAAAACATCAAATTTCTCTGATGCCTCAACAGATGTCCCTTAAATCACGAGCAAAAATTAGATTTTTTCCAGGGAAAAGGGAGTATTTAAAAGTAATGATTTCTGACAAATTGCTGTTAGAAGCCATTACTTTATTAGATTTGTATAAGAATACCATGGTTTTATGGAATTGCGATTTAATTCAAAGTAGTTCACAAAATAATAACTATTTAATGAATAGTTTAAGAGAGGAAGATGGAGATGGAATTGAACTTGACGGAAGAACAACAGAGTTTATGGGATAAAGAGTATATAAAACATGGGGTTATGGCAAGATTGCTTGATGGCTATGATTTCTATGGAGAAACTAGTTTTGATGCCTATAAGGCATATGACTATCTAAAATGCATATATAAACTGAATCAGGAAGATGCTTGGTGGTCCATTAATGATAAAGATAGGATAATCCTTCATGTCGATGAATATCAGAATAACTTTAAGCAAGATTTAATGCTACGTAAAGAATATATAAAAAATCGGATGAAAATTTCTGGGATAAATCGCTCCTTAAAAAGCCTTCTGGGATTAAAGCATTTAGCGAAAGTAATAGGATATGATATTCCTGATTCAAATTGGGGTAATCCGAATGAGGCAGACATTACTGTAATAGGAGAATTTCCGTTAGATCGATACCGATCTTTATTTATTTTCAAAATGAATGCTAGGGTAGATATAAAAGAATACCTATATTTCTGAAATGAATAAAAATTTTGAGAAACGGGAGGGAAAACGGATATTAGTTGATTAATGATAGTCATGATGTATTTCACGCAAGTAACACAATAGAATTGTGTTACTTTTATATAATGCCCACAAATATAGGCAGTATAAGGCTTTGTATAACATTTCCACCAGTAACCATACAGACCGTTTACGCTGAATGTATTACAATATATAATACCAATATAAGGAAATACATTGGTATTGGAGGTACTAAAATGGAACTGGTGGAGCCTATTCGTAGTAAAAGACAAATTGATGCATTAAAAAAGTATTTACGAGGGCAGAATATTCGGGACTATCTGCTTTTCGTGCTGGGGATTAATTCGGGACTTCGAATTTCTGATTTGCTTACTTTGAAAGTAGAAGATGTACAAGGGCAAGAGCGAATTAGCTTGCGAGAAAAGAAGACAGGTAAGGTCAAAGATTTTCCTTTATCGGAGTCTTGCAAAAAAGCTATTCAAGAATATCTAAAAATAACGGGAGTCAAGGAAGGATGCCTATTTGTTAGTAGAAAAGGCTATAAGCCAATTACTCGCGTTCAGGCATATCGAATACTTAATGAAGCAGCTCAATATGTCGGAATTAAAGAGGCGGTAGGCACTCACACGTTAAGAAAAACATTTGGTTTTCATGCGTATCAGAATGGCGTAGATATTACTCGTATACAAAAGCTCTTAAATCATTCTGCGCCTAGTGTGACATTGGCCTATATAGGAATTACTAAGCAGGAGCTAGATAATGTCTACATTATGCTAAATTTATAAATTACGATTATTTAGTTAATCAAAATAGGAGGGTTTTTATTGCTGACGCAGGAAGAATATCAACAATGGATTGAGCATGTTAGGGAGAATTACTTCCCTCTTCCAGACCTTACAGTTAATGATATGAACGATTGGCGCAATAGGTCGGTGCTAGCAAGGGCATTGGTTAGAGCTAAAAAATATGCACCTGCAATAGAGTTATTTAAATCAATAGTTGACATTAACGTAAATACTGAGGAAAAGGATTGTTTTAGTCTTTCTGAGGTAGAAGATAAGATGTGGTGTTTGCAGGAATTGGCTATAACCCTATGGCGTACAACAGGAAAGCGTAGTGAGGCGTTAAAGTACATGGAGGAAGCGATAATGCTCATTGTAACTTATCCAAGACAATTTAATTTTATGGATAAATGTGAAGTCTGGCGAGAAATCCAAGACTTTATTTTTTTTACGTCCAAAGGAA
>Ga0316613_10001741_pt1 | contig 14618 bp, 15 predicted proteins | sample OWC_soil_day10_C_2_FD_207647 | JGI IMG/M metagenome (GOLD analysis project Ga0316613, IMG submission 207647) | Wetland soil microbial communities from Old Woman Creek delta, Ohio, United States - OWC_soil_day10_CT_b | ecosystem: Environmental > Terrestrial > Soil > Wetlands | place: USA: Ohio...
ATTAGAACTTCCTGAGCATCTTAGCCTCTTCTGGCACTTCTGGCTGGTGATGTGCCCAGAAACAGGTTACATTAATTGTATAAGCTGCAACCAGTAATGCGCATGTGTTCATCACCTTCACCATTGATACTTTTCCTTTTAAAGCATTTAACATTTTTCTCATTTTGAAACCTCCTTTTTTCTTTCATAATATAACAGTAAATTACGTTTTTCAAGTGAAGTGCCAAAATTATACACGTTGAGTGCCAAAATTTGCACATTGCTCTTCTGAAAACGCAGATATTGTTAATATTGTAACAAACAAATCATCTTTTTGAATAAGATTTAATGATCCTCCATACTTTTCCGCCAAGGATGTTACGATTCCTACTCCCAAACCATGATGCTTTGAATCTTCTTTTGTTGACAGCATTTTATCCCCATCTTTTTTGGCCTTCACTCTAAAACTATTTTCGATATGAAATATAAGAAAATAATTAGTTCCCATAAATAGTTTTATTTGTACGATTCTCTTTCCCAGTTCACACTTCGCTGCTGCCTCCAGCGCATTATCAAGCAGATTACCAAACATAGATATCATATCGGCATCTGATATGAAATCCAAGTTTAAATTTTTTTCAATAAATATAGATAATTGAATTTCGAGTTCCTTTGCCTTTGAAACACGTTCAGATAAAATAGCATTAAATACAGGGTTGCTGCTATAAATAACAATGTTAATCTCTTCTTGTATTTTACCTTTTAATTCATCAATAATTTCAACTATCTTTTGATTTTCCCCATTTAAAGCCAATAATCGAAAGCTGTTAAAATAGGAATGAACATCATGCATAAAGCAGCGGTAATGGTCATTTATTTTTAGAATATTCTGAAAGTGATCATTTTCCATCTCTCTTTTAACCGAATAGAGTTCTGCATATTTTATTTTGTTCATCATATCTGTATATTTCTCCAGGATGATAAATATCGCTGCATTTGAGAGATATAATAATACTGCTCCACCGCACATAAAAAATTGCAAAACAATAGATTTTGGAAAATCCATATATAAAAAACTGCTTGAAATAGCAAGGGATAAAATTGGTACGATCAGTAAATACCAAGAAAATACATTATTATTTCTTATATTTATTTTTTTAATGAATTTTTCAATATAAAGCAAAAATAAAAGACCTACAATATATTCTAATATTAAAAAATATATTCCACCCGCTGTGAACCATGGTGGTATATAAAAAGGCAAATTATATGTAAGAAATCGATATAATAGTTCAAAAAGAACTTCCTTTCCTCCCACAAAAGCAAAATAAATTATGGTATAAGCAATACCATTTGTAATGGAAACCTTAAATAAAAGCAATGCATAAATATAACAAAAGAGTGGAACTGTTATAAAGTTCAGACTCATACTACCAATTGCATTTTCAATAAAAATCAATAAAGTTATAACTATACTAATTATATAACGCTTCATACCAAAAGTTTTAAAAGGATATATAGCGGCAAAAAATCTGCACATCATATAAACATCCGCACCGCAAAATAAAAGCCTGCTTATTGACAACAAATCATTTCCCATATCAAATGCCATCCTTATATTTTGATAACATAAATTCTTCCTTCAGCATATGAAATTCCTGCGCCTTGCTTCTGGTTATCTGAAACATAGTGTCAATATCCTTCAGCCGCAATATTTTACTGGTGCAGTAGACCAAATATTTAAAATTAATAATATAGCTGTCGTGAGGATATCCAAAACCATATTTTTTAAGGCGCTCGTAGATGGTCTCCAGCCTTTCTGAGACGCGGATATCCGGAACTTCACTGCTGTCCAGATCTTTTATTCCATAAATTCTGATCGAACTTTCAGAGATATGGACTCTGGTGTTTTTCTTATATTTCTCAATGTAAACAATATCATCTGCTCTTAGAAACAGCCGTTCCCGGTTTACATTGGCGGAAAGCAGGGGTGCCTGTCCCAATTCGATCATTTTATCAAGAGAATCCCTTATGTACCGGTCCATAACTTCATCAGTCATATTCTTCATAATATACCGATATGGCTGAACTTCAAAACTACGCGGTGAAGGTTCTGCAAAACCCGTATAAAAAACCAGTATCACATTATTATCCAGCTGACGAACCCTGACTGCTGTTTCTTCTCCATTCATTTCATTCATCTGAACATCAAGAAATATAATAGAAAATCTGATGTTCTTTATCGCTGCCAGAAGACTGATTCCTGAATCATATTCATGAATGCGGAACTTGTCACTTTCCGACATGTTTTTTCCAATTCGTTCTGCTAAACGCTCTCTGTCGCCGATACTATCATCACAAATAGCAATTTCAAACATACTTTTTTCCCTCTTACTAAACTTCTTTCTATTTGATATCGTACTATCTCTCTTATTTTATAAGAAATATGTCAATAATACAAGAAAAGGTACCAGAAAAATACAAAATTCATATTTTCCCGGTGCCCTATTATAATTATCCTGCCGAATTATACCGCAAACTGGCTATTGTAAAGCTGAGCATAGAAACCATTTTTAGAAAGGAGATCCTCATGAGTTCCCTGTTCAATAATATGACCATCTCTCATGACAAGTATGACATCTGCCTCCTTGATTGTAGAAAGACGATGGGCAACAATAAAACTGGTACGTCCTTCCATCATTTTCGCAAATGCCTTTTGTATCTTTAACTCCGTCCTTGTATCAATGGATGAAGTAGCTTCATCAAGAATAAGAATCGGCGGCAGGCAGAGCATAACTCTGGCAATGCACAAAAGCTGCTTCTGTCCCTGAGATAAATTACCTCCGTCTTCTGATATGATTGTATCATATCCCTGAGGCATTCGGGAAATAAAGCTGTGTGCATGGGCTTCTTTTGCTGCTGTAATAATTTCTTCTTCCGAAGCATCCGGCTTTCCGTATGCAATATTCTCTCTTATAGTACCTGTCTTTAACCAGGTTTCCTGAAGAACCATTCCGTATTCAGATCTTAAACTTTTTCTGGTTATGTGCCGCACATCGTTTCCATCAACCTTTATCGATCCTGCATTAACATCATAAAAACGCATAAGCAGGTTTATGACAGTACTTTTTCCGCAGCCTGTGGGGCCAACAATGGCGATCCGCTTTCCCTGCCCTGCATGAAGATTCATATCTTCAATCAAAGGTACACTGGGATTGTAGGAGAAGTCAACATGCTCCAGTACCACCTCACCCTTTGCATCATTCAGTACAATCGCATTGCTGTCATCTGGTACTTCTATTTCTTCATCGATCAATTCAAATACCCTGGCAGCAGAAGCAAGTGCGTTCTGAAGCTCTGTTACCACTCCTGAAATCTCATTAAACGGCTTTGTATACTGATTGGCATAACTTAGAAAGCTGGACAGCTGGCCCACTGATAAAACGCCATTGACTGCGGCAAATGCTCCTGCAATTCCTACACACGCATATACAAGGCTGTTTACAAACCGGGTTGCCGGGTTTGTGATGGAAGAAAAAAATGTCGCTTTCAGCCCCCATATACGTAGGTCTTCATTGATTGCTACAAATTTTTTCTGGGCTTCGTCTTCATAAGCAAAGGCTTTCACCACTTTCTGATTGCCTAACATCTCTTCCACCAGTGAAGTCAGCTCTCCCCTGGTCTGAGACTGCATCCGGAACATGCTGTAAGTTCTTTTTGCAATAAAGCTGGCCACAAAAAGAGACAGCGGTGTAACAAGCACAACTAAGGCAGCAATCACCGGATTAATAAAAAACATAAAGAACAATGTTCCAAGGATTGTTAAAACTCCAGTAAAAAGCTGGGTAAATCCCATGAGCAGACCGTCTGAAAACTGATCAATATCAGCAATGATTCTGCTGATGATATCACCATGTGCATGGGAATCTATATACTTTAAAGGAAGAATTTCCAGTTTATTAAATGCCTGGGTTCTGATATCCTTTACTACACGGTAGGTGATCTGATTATTAATATGGCTCATGACCCACTGCGCTGCAGCAGTAATCAGTATAACAACAGCAATCTGCAAAAGTATCATACCCATAGCGTTAAAATCTACCTCTCCTGCCCCTACAATACAGTCAATTGCACGCCCTATTAAAATGGGAACATACAAAGTGAAAACTACGGTTAAAAATGCGCAGAACAGAGAGGCCATAACACTCCATTTATACTTTGCAATCTTGTTTAAAATCCTCTTAATTGTGGACTTGTGCATTTTTATATTCATATTACTGCACCTCCTTTTCAGACAGCTGGGAAAGACAGATTTCACGGTAGACCTCACAGGATTTCATTAAATCACCATGCTTTCCGCAGCCTGCCATCTGTCCGTCGTCTAAAACGACGATTCGGTCTGCATTTCTGATTGTGGAAGCTCTCTGGGATACCAGAAATACCGTCATGTTTTTTGTTTCTTCTTTAATTGCCTTACGAAGACGGGCATCTGTGGCAAAATCCAGGGCTGAAGCGCTGTCATCTAATATGAGAATCTGAGGATCTTTGACAACTGCTCTGGCAATAGTAAGCCGCTGACGCTGCCCTCCGGATAAATTCTTACCTCCTGCCTCTATAATAAAGTCAAGACCTTCCCCTTTCTCTTCCACAAAATCCTTAGCCTGAGCAATGGTAAGAGCACGGAAAATCTCTTCATCAGAGGCATCTCTTTTTCCCCACTGCATGTTTTCCCTGATGCTTCCTTTAAATAATACGGCCCTTTGAGGAACGATTCCAACCATATTTCTCAGCTGGCTGAGAGGATAATTTCTGACGTCAATCCCCCCCACTTTAACATTTCCCTTAGATACATCATAAAATCGGGGAATTAAATTTACCAGTGTGGTTTTACCCGAACCGGTTCCGCCTATAATTCCGATTGTTTCACCTTTCATAGCCTGAAATTCAATTCCTGCCAGCGATTCTGCTTTTGCGCCCTGATAAAAAAGACTGACTTTATCAAATTCTACCTTGGGTACATCTGCTGCTTCTTTCACAATATCGTGGTTTGTCTCCCTGATTCCCGGTTCCATGGAAAATACGGAACTGATCCGGTTGGCACAGGCCAGAGCTTTCGATATGGTAATAATCAAGTTTGCCAGTTTAACCAGTTCCACTAGAATCTGAGACATATAATTCACCAGAGCCACCACTTGTCCCTGGGTGATGATACCTGATTCAACCCGGTTTGCACCAGTGTTAATCAGAACTATGATTGCAAGGTTAATAATCACATAATTAAGAGGATTCATCAGTGCTGAGATCTTTCCTACAAATACCTGAAATTTAACCAGCATGCCGTTTTCTTCATCAAACCTGCCAACTTCATCATTCTGGCGGTTAAAAGCACGTATTACACGGACTCCGCCCAAATTTTCTCTAGCAGTCAGAAGAACCCGGTCCAGCTGTTTTTGTACCTTCTTATACAAAGGCATACTTATAATCATAATGCCAAATACTACAACAGAAAGCACAGGTATGGAAACCGCAAATATAAGGGCAGCCTTAAAATCTATGGTAAATGCCATGATCATTGCACCGAATACCACAAAAGGCGAACGGAGAAATAACCGTAAAAACAGATTGACCCCTGATTGAACCTGATTTACATCGCTGGTCATTCGTGTAATCAGAGTCGCAGTGCCTACGGTATCAATTTCCTGATAAGACAAGCTGTTGATATGGGCAAATAAATCATTTCTCAGTGAGGTACCAAACCCGGCCGCCGCCTTAGCTGCGAAGTACTGGGCAGTAATGGAACAGGCCAGCCCTATAATGCCTAACAATACCAGCAATCCGCCCATAGAAAGAATATAATGCAGATCGTGATTCTTAATTCCAATATCAATGACTCTGGCCATAACCAAAGGCACAAGAAGTTCAAAGCTGGCCTCCAGAAGTTTAAACAAAGGCCCCAGTATACTTTCCAGTTTATACTCACTTAGATATTTCAGGAGCTTTTTCATTTTCTTTTTCCTCCGTAAACAATACTTTTTCAGAATAATGCCTTGTAATATTATACCATTTTGATATAATATTACAAGTATAAATTGAAAATCTTATGAATAGAGGATGTACCATATGGTTCCGATTAATTCAAAACAGCTTTATTATTTTACAGTCATTTCTGAAACCGGCAGTTTTACAGCTGCTGCTAAGAAACTTGGGATATCCCAGCCTCCTTTAAGCAAGCAGATCATGCTTTTGGAAGAGGAATTGGGGGTTAAACTTTTTGAGCGGGGAGCGAAAAAGGCAGAGCTTACAGAAGCAGGCACTTACTTATATTTTAAAGCAAGAGATATTTTATCTTTAATGGATTCCGTTTCAGAAGATTTAAAGCACTTTCCTTCTTCTGCCAGAGGCCTTTTGAAGCTGGGTGTCATCTCTTCAGCGGGAACTGTTCTTGTTGATTTTCTGAAACATTTTACAGCAGATCATCCAGGTGTCCGTTTTGAAGTAACAGAGGGAAATACCTATGAACTGCTGGAAAAGATGAAAAACGGGCTGGTTGAGTGTTCTATTATACGGACACCTTTTAATCCGGAAGGGCTGGAATGTGTCTATGGTAAGAAAGAACCGATTATGGCAGTGGGTATTCCTGAATTTTTCCCGGAGATATCAGATGACAAAGTAAGCATCACCGGACTAACGGGGAAGCCTCTGATTTATTACCGCAGATTCGATTCCATCATATCTCTTGCATTTCAAAACAGCGGCATCGAACCGAATATATTCTGCCGTAATGACGACGCAAGAACCTGTCTTCTATGGGCAAAAGCCGGACTCGGAATCGCACTGGTGCCTCAATCCATCTGTGATATCACGGGGCAGGATAACCTCATGTTTAAGGAGATTAATTCTCCTGATACAGTCACTCAGATTGCAGCGGTTTATAAAAAAAATGGCTATGTTTCAAACATAGCCAGAGAATTTGTAAATAGTTTTGGTTGTCAGAACGGTATGTTTTAATCAAACAGGCTTAACTGGGTTATCTGGTAATTTTTCTTATAAGCATGAATGATATCCGGCATTTTATACAGAATCCTGCCGCGCTCACACTCTTCTGAAAATAATTGCCACAATTTACGTGCCTTGGGACTGGTACACTGATAATTATTCTTATACTGTTTCATATATTTTTCGTCAAGATGTTCCCCGGGAAACAGCTCCCTTAAGCGGTCGTAATACCATTCTCTTTGATTGTTCCGCAGTGTGACGCCAAAAGCAGGATAGATAAAATCGGCACCGGTTTCTTTTGCGGCATTTATGATTGAACGTATATTCTCCTCATGATCTTCTAAAAAAGGAAGGACCGGCATGAGGAGAATCCCTGCAAAAAGCCCCCGATCCTTTAACGCTGCGATCAGAGACAACCGGTCAGAAGGTCTGGAAACTCCTGGTTCAATTTTAGCTGCCAGAACATCGTCAGTGGTTGTAACAGTGACCTTTAACAATACAGGTGAATGATCTGCTATACTTTCCAGTATAGCAATGTCTCTGTTAAGCAGATTGCTTTTTGTGGCAATTGCTGCACCGAAACCAAAAGCATCAATTAATTCCAGGGCATGTCTGGTAAGTTCCAATTCCTTTTCCAATGGATTATAGGGATCACTCATAGCCCCTGTGCCCACCACTCCGGTTTTTACCTTTCGTCTTAAATCATCCCGGATAATCCGCAGGGCGTCCTCTTTGACACGGACCTGATCAAACCGGTCTATTCCATAACAGTCGGAACGGCTGTCGCAGTAAATACACCCATGGCTGCAGCCCCTGTAAATATTCATGTTATAATCTATCCCAAACCAGCCGGAATCCCTTGTTTTTGTTACTATTGTCTTTGCAGGTATGAGCTCCATAACTCCCTACTCTCTTTCTTTTTTTGATAAAAGGTGATCCCTTGATATTTTCTTTCTGACATGTTAATATGCTTATACGAGATAAGAAGGGAAGAGTTTATTATGATACGTTTGTTATTGCGCTGCAAGCAGATATACGACAAATTTACCAGAGACGAAATGACTGTCTATGCAGCACAGGCATCATTTTTTACCATAATCGCTGCCTTTCCGTTTATAATGCTGTTATTAGCAATGATTCAGTTTATCCCATCTATTACAAAAGCAAACCTGCTGCAGGTTTTAATCACAATTATTCCAAGCACCTTAGAGATTGACAGCGTCATCGTTACCGTAATTGAAGATCTTTATACTCATACTCCTGCGGCAATTTTATCTGCCACTGCCATTGCCGCAATCTGGTCTGCCTCCAGAGGAATGTTGAGCATTGAACGTGGATTAAACCGGGTTTTCGGGCAAGAGAATAAGCGGAGTTACCTAATGACCCGTTTTGTCTGTGCCTGTTATACGGTTGTATTCATTATCATCTGTCTTCTGACGCTTGTACTTCTTGTACTGGGAGGCTCCATACAGTCATTTATGAACCATCATTTTCCTATCCTTGCTGAGATCACCCGATATGTTATCAGTTTTCGTACCATGCTCTTATTTATTCTCACCTTGTGTTTTGCCATGCTTTATACCTATGTACCTGAAAAGAAACAGCAATTTTTGAAACAGCTGCCGGGTGCCGTCTTATCTACCCTTGGCTGGATCGGTTTCTCCTTTGCTTTTTCTATCTATTTTAGTAACTTCAGCAACTATTCGGTGATGTACGGAAGCCTGACTGCCATCGTCCTTTTGATGCTATGGCTTTATTCCTGCATCTCCATCCTGTTTTTTGGAGCCGAAATCAATTATTATTATTCAGAAAATTGGAAAGATGGAACATAACTTAGGAAAGCCAGTGATTCCCTTAAGAATCCCTGGCTTTTTAATACGGGCGATCTAAGAAAAAAGGGGCGTTGACAAATATCTGTCACCTGTGTCAGGAAGAAGCACTACGATTGTTTTGCCTTGGAATTCAGGCCGTTCCGCCACTTCTTTCGCAGCCCATACAGCTGCTGCAGAGGAGATACCTACAAGAATTCCTTCTGTCTTAGCGATCTCTTTTCCGGTTTCATATGCGTCGTTATTCTCTACAGGTATAATTTCATCGTATACTTCCCTGTTGAGTACGGTTGGGACAAAACCGGCTCCAATTCCCTGGATTCCATGAGGGCCTGGCTTTCCGCCTGAAAGAATGGGTGATCCTGCCGGTTCAACTCCAATAATCCTGATGTCTGGATTCTTGCCTTTTAAAAATTCCCCAACACCAGTGATCGTTCCCCCTGTTCCAATTCCTGCAACAAACACATCGACTTTCCCATCTGTATCCGCCCAGATTTCAGGCCCGGTTGTTTCACGGTGGATTCTTGGATTTGCTGGATTGTCAAACTGTCCCATAATAACCGAACCTTCGATCTCCTTTTGCAGCTCTTCTGCTTTTTCAATTGCGCCTCTCATCCCTTTTGTTCCTTCCGTAAGCACAATTTCAGCCCCATACGCTTTTAAAAGATTCCTTCTTTCCACACTCATGGTCTCTGGCATAGTAAGGATTGCACGGTAGCCTTTCATGGCAGCAATGCTGGCAATTCCGATTCCGGTATTACCGGAAGTAGGTTCAATGATGGTGGCACCCTGTTTAATTGTTCCTCTTTTTTCTCCGTCCTCAATCATGGCTAAGGCTGCTCTGTCTTTCACACTGCCTGCCGGATTAAAATATTCCAGCTTTGCAATGACATAAGCTTTCAGTTCATGCTTCCTTTCATAATTGGAGAGTTCCAGCAAAGGAGTATTGCCAATGAGTTCCATAGCACTTGTTTTGATATTTCCCATAATCAACCTCTTTTCTCATACGTTTCTAAATCCCGCGTATGTGTCCTGATTATATTTTATCTGCAGGCATGTATTATTATGATAAACCGTAAATCTTGCGATACTTTTCTTTCAGGTAATCGATGAAATATTCGGGAGTAAAGTCCTCGCCGGTTGCCGCCTTTAAAATCTCACGGCTTGTCTTCATCTTTCCGTACTGGTGAATATGGCTTCGCAGATATTCTTTAATCACATCCATCTTTCCATCTCTTAAAAGCTGATCAAAATCCATTTCTTTCTTCATATGAAAATAAAGCTGTGCTCCAAAGGCATTCCCAAGTGCATAGGATGGGAAATAACCAAACAATCCCTGTGACCAGTGAATATCCTGTAAAATTCCTTTTGAAACCTGTTCCGGACGGATCCCTAAATATTCTTCGTATTTGTCAGCCCATATTTCAGGCAATTTCTTTAAGTCCACCTCTTCTTCCATAATCATCTTTTCTATTTCATAACGGATTAGAATATGGAGGCTGTAAGTCAGCTCATCTGCTTCTGTACGGATAAATCCGGGTTCAACTTTGTTAATTGCCTCCACAAACTGATCTATGGGTACAGAATTTAGCCGGTCAGGATAAAGCTCTTTTAATTTACCATAAAGCGGAATCCAGAAATTGGGATTACGACCTATAATATTTTCATAAAATCTGGACTGAGATTCATGCATGCCCATGGAAGTTCCCTGCCCAACTGGAGTCTGAGTAATTTCATCGGTAATCCCCAATTCATAAATCCCATGACCGCCTTCATGAATAACGGAGAACATGGAGCTGTCCATCTTATCGTGGTAACTGGTTGTAATGCGGACATCATGGTTGTGAAGGTTGGTTGTGAATGGATGCGCGCTCTCCGATAATACACCTTTGTTAAAGTCAAACCCGATATATTCAGCAAGGAAACGTGCCATCTCCTCCTGTTTTTCTCTGGGGTAGCCGCCGGTAAGAAAGGAATCGTCAATTTCTTTTCCGTTCTCTTTAATTTCTTTCAAAAGAGGAATAATCTCTTCCTTTAGCCTGCCAAAAAACTCATCTAAAAGCTCTGTCTCAAAGCCTTTTTCATATTCAGCAAGAAGGACATCATAGAGTTTTTGTCCCTCCTTCTTCCGGTAGGAGGCAAATTTTCGTTTGAAATTTATTACCTTTTCTAACGTGGGCAGATAAGAATCGTAATCTTCATTCTTCTTTGCCTTAACCCATACTCTTGCCGCCTCCGCTATCAACTGGGCATTCTCTCTGTATTCCGCTTTTGGGATACAGATCAGTTCCTCTCTGGCTTCCTTTGCACCTTTAAGAACTGCCTGCTGGATCTCTGATAAATCAGATTCTTTTTCACACGCTGCAATCGCGTCTCCCATTTCATCACCAGTCATAAATCCGTAATACTCCTCAGAAAGAGTACCAATCACTCTGGCTGTATAAGATCCTGATTCTTCGGGAGCCAGCGTCTCATTATCCCACTCAAATAGAACGAGAGCAGTTTGCAGAGCCATTGTCTTTTCTAATATAGAAGACAAGGTTTCATAAGTTTTATTCATTATTATTTCTCCTTAAAAAAAAATCGGGACATTCTGTATGATTGTCTCCAAACCTTTTGAATAAATACTGCAAAAGGTTTACTTTCCATTACCAAAGATGGAAGCTTCTTTTATATCCAGCCTGATCAGCCATTCCCGAATCTTTTCTTCCATGTAAAAAGAAACATTAAAGTCTTCTAATTGAAAATCAATTTCTATATCTGTTTTCATGGTAGCAAGAATTTTAGACAATAATGCGGCCTTTTCACCGCAAAGTTCTTCTTCACTGGTCTTAGTCATGGCTTTATACGGAGATCTTGAAATACCTAAATCATTTTTCCAGAAATCCTGAAGATCCTTTAACCGCTTTTTATCTGATTCCGCTTCGTGTATGGCAGCATAAATATTCTCCACAGTTCCATATTCCTGAAGCAGTATGGGCGCTGCACTGCTGACCCCTTTCACACCTGGAATATTATCAGAAGCATCACCCTGTATTCCTTTTAAATCCGGAATCTGCTCCGGCAATACGCCTTCCTCATTAAGAACTGTATCCGATGTATATTCGAATACTTTTTCCGGAAGATTAATCTCTTCTTTACCAAAGCCGTAAAAAGAATAATATTTTTTATAAAGCTCATCCGCCTTCTCCTGGCGGGACTGAACCATCCACGCACGGACATTATGTTCATCACTTACCAGCTGAAGATAGTCATGATCCTTTGTCAAAACAATCATGGGGATCTGTTCCCTGAACTTCATAACCAGACTTCCCGCATAATCATCTGCTTCATACTGATCACTGTAAAGCACTTTAAATCCTGCTTCCTCCAAAATACGTTCCATGAGTACAAACTGTTCTTTTAACGGATCCGGTGTTGACCCTCTTGTCCCTTTATATTGAGAATACAGTTCTCTGCGAAACGTATCTCTGGTTTTATCAAAAACAAAGGCGATATGGTCGGGCTGCTGTTTCTTCATAAGTGATACTATCATCTTAAGCATGCCAAATATTGCATTGGTATACGTTCCATCTTTTGCATGAAGAATCTTATCGTAATGCTTCAGTTTCTCCTCTTCTGTCTTGGCAAACATGATTTCTCGGGGCAAAACAGCATAATAACAGGTTGACAGCATGGAGGAGCCATCTACAACCACAAATTTTTTTTCTGACATCTATAACTCCATTCTTTTCCGCTACAGACGGAATTAAGTAAAATAATTCTGCAATTCCATTTCATTCTTTGCGCCCAGCCGTTTCATGATTTCCTTCCGTTCCTGAGCAGACAATCCCTTCCACAGCTTTTGAACACGGGGGTCTGAAAATCCAATATAGGGCAGACCGTTTCTATCGCATTCATATGATGATAAATAGTGATTGAGCGCACTCCATTCCACATAAAAAGCAGTGATACTGCGGCTTAAAGAGCTGACTTTAGCCATATTTGTTCCTCCCGGATTAATTTTGCTGACTTTATGCTGCAATGATATTTCTATGATTGTGAATCATTTTTCCAAATCTGAACTTCACCCTGGTAATCCGAAAAGCAGCTGATTATAATCTCTTCCACTTTATTCCAGTCTCCACCCGCATTCCCACAGCCGATTCCATAGGGAAATGCTACTTTCTCCAGTTTACCTCTGACATCTACAAAATCCCGGATCTCAGTCACAGCCTGCAAAAGCGCTCTGTAATCCGTATAAATTCCACTCTTCCCATAATTATCTTGTCCGTAAAGATTGGCAATCAGAAACCACCGGCCATTTAATTCAACCGGCTGTGCCGATACCCTGCCTAACAAACCGGAGGTAATTCCGCCAGCCTGCTCCTGCCACTGTTTTGTAATAATCCGATATGTCTTTTCTACCTCAGGAAACATCGTTTTAATCTGCCCGGCAATTCCCCGTCCAAATACTCCCTGGCAATTCACCTGATGACAGATAATGTCTGCATCGGAATTAAAGATATCTCCGCTGAAATACTTTAGCATAATTCTCTCCTCCAAGCTTATCTAATCAGATATCCTCACTCATTATACCCTGATTTTCCAGTTATTCATAGTACATTCCTCAAGTTTTAACATATATTTTCCAAAAACCCGTTGAAGTATAGGGAAATAAGATTTATAATAAACATTAACAGCAAATAAAAAAGGTAAGGACCATAAGAGAATGGAAAAAGAAATTAAATGCCCCTACATTATATTTAAAATTGCAGGTTCCTTATACTGCATAAACAGCAAATACATATCCACAATTTTACAGTTGCCGGAATACAGCACCATTCCTGCCGCACCAGCCAATGTTACCGGAATGTTTAAGTACCGGAACCAGGTTATAAATATGATGGATTTACGCATTACGTTTGGTTTAAAGCCCATCGTAGAAGAGTGCAAAGACTTTGAACAGATGATTGATGCCAGAAAACAGGATCATATCAACTGGGTCAATGAGCTTGAGAGATATATCAAAGAAGGCGGCTCCTTTAATCTGGCAAAAGATTCTCACCAGTGTGCATTTGGTAAATGGTATGATAATTTTACTACAGATAACCTGTCAATTATCAATCATTTAAAAAAAATTGAAGAACCTCATGAGAAACTTCATAAAGCAGCAGCTGAGGCTGAAGACTGCAAAAGAGACTGTGAAAACTGTCAGGAATCCGAATGTCTGCAAACAGTCTTAAAGCGGGTAAAAGGGGAGTCCATGCCAGTTATTTTAAAGCTTCTGGATCAAACAAAAGACCTGTTCCGTTCTACCATATATAAAGAGATGGTTTTAATACTTGATGGTATCCAGTGGGGTATGGTTGTAGACGAAATCGTGGCTGTTGAGGATCTGGATATTATCTCCGAACGTCATGAAGACCCTATGGTAAATCATTGTTCCTATTTAGGACGGGTTATGGAAAGTGAAAAACGGGAAGGACTGATCTTTGAACTTAACCCCGAAACACTGATGGCTAAATTCAGAGATCTGGAATTAACTTTTTAGCAAATAGTGATGGACGTATGATTTAATAGAGAAGAGCCGGAAAAGTTTTGGCAGTAGCTTTTCCGGCTCTTTTTACAGTCAGGAAAACAACTCTGACTTCTTTCAGAAATACTTTTTATTACCCCAAAGGTTGCTCTTCTTCAAATCCAGATATTCATTATATGCTTTTTCCAAAATCTGCTTTTCGTTGGAAAACTTCAGAAGATGATACGCTTCATGGAACTTATAGTATCCTGAATCAATAAAATATTCTTCCCGCTGTGGTTTACTGTAATAGCTGT
>Ga0316613_10001742_pt1 | contig 14601 bp, 16 predicted proteins | sample OWC_soil_day10_C_2_FD_207647 | JGI IMG/M metagenome (GOLD analysis project Ga0316613, IMG submission 207647) | Wetland soil microbial communities from Old Woman Creek delta, Ohio, United States - OWC_soil_day10_CT_b | ecosystem: Environmental > Terrestrial > Soil > Wetlands | place: USA: Ohio...
AAATCAATTAATGAGGTGATGACCATGGCACGCCCTCCACAAGATCCCCAAATACGAATAGCCGAGATCCTGGATGCTGCCGAACCGCTGTTTTATGCCAATGGCTATCATGAAACAGCAATCAGTGACATCGTAAAAAAAATGGGAGTTGCTCAAGGAACACTCTATTATTACTTTAAATCGAAGGAGGAAATATTAGAAGCACTGATTAATCGGCACATGTCCACATTCACATCGGCATTTGAACCGATCATTTATTCCAAAAACATTGCCCCACCCCAAAAAATCGAATCCCTCCTACAGGCTCTATTCCTTTCAACTCAATACAAAGAAGGACTATTGTTTGGTTTTTTATATAATGACGGTACTTTGCATCTCGTAGACAAATTGTCCCGTCAAGGTAAACAATTAATGGCACCTTTTCTGCTAAAAATTATCGAAGAAGGGAAGCAGCAAAACTATTTTCATTTTTCTCATCCCAAAGCAGCATTGAATTTGATTATGGCTATCATTGCTTCCCTGATTGATGCAATTTATGAGAAATCACCTGACGACCTACTGACCTGCCAGTTTAAGCTTGCAGAAGAGCTCATGGCAAAAGCATTAGGGATGCAAGAAGGCACGATACATATCGTTATCAACGATTCAGAGCAATGAATATAAAAAACGCCATTCAGTCAATAACTGGATGGATGGTTTTTTTATCTAATTAATTGACTTAAATCGATTAATTTCAACACCACGGACACATTCATTAAGCAGCTTTTGCTGTATGCTTTCATTGACGAGTATCATGAACCTATAATTAAGGAGGTATCGCAGATGTGTAATACGATCATTCATGGCATACCCGTTGAATCAGATCCTTCCTTATCACGGGAAGAAATCAACAAGCTGGTTTGCGAAGTCATTCAATCCTGGACCTGGGAAGGCAGAAAACTGGGAAAAGTCGAGATTATACGTGATGGACAATGGATGCAGGTCCACTCTTATGAACAACCTTTTATCCAACTTGTCCCCATGAGAGCAACATTGCAGGAGTGAATCATGCAGCCATTCTATTGATTTAGAAAATTTCAATATTAAAACAAATAGAATCTTTTTCGGAATGATCAAGAGCCAAAAAAATAACCTGCTAACAGAATCTTAGCAGTTCGGGAGGTCAATCAAATATGAACCATAAAATTTTATTATCCCTCATCTTGCTTTCGTGTCTTTTGGTCAGCACTACAATAGCTTCCGCAGCCAAGCCTATCATCAACGCTGATACCACCTACTACGATGTAAATACCGGGCTCTATATGTTAAAGGGAAATGTATATATTGAAGTTTCCAATCGCATCATAACGGCGGGCCAGGCAAAAGTCAGCCTCAATTCACTGGAAGTCTGGGGCTCAAACGGCATAACCCTTACACAAGATAACATTTATCTTACAGCTGGCAGCGTTTACGTATATGGTAGTCAGAAGAAGGCCGTACTTGACGGAGGCGTGACATTTAAAAAGCCCGACTTAACTATATCCGCCGATACAGCAGACTTTAACTGGCGTACCAAACTAGGGACGTTTAACGGTAACGTACAGATTACCCAAGGTGATAAGACGTGGTCAGCAGACTCTGTAACTTATAATATCACAACCAGTACGCTGCAATAGCTCATTACTCTGCTTTGATATGCAGCGAAATCGTATAAATGCCGCACTAAAACAAATTATCCGTGTGGCGATAATATTGAATAAATTCTGCTCCCATGGAGGCTTATGATGAAGAAGCTAGTACTGTTCTTGTTCAGTTTTACGCTATTATGGTATCCTTTTTTTGTCCACGCTGACCCAAGAGAAGACTATGAAGAAGCTTATAAACTATATATTGCCGCCGGAGCTAGCGGAGCGGCTTATAGCGACCGAATTGGCGAGTTGGCTACGCGCTATTTAGCACAAGGCGGTTGGCAGATTGATCATTACGTCCAGGCACAGGGTCATACCGGTGCCCGCTTCCTTATTGCAAAAAAAGAACATCCAGGTGATGCTCCTGAGTATCTTATTGCCATTGTTGGAACAGAAAACAACAAGGATATAAAAACCGACCTAAAGGTTGACAAAATTTATTTTGCAGGTAGCAATACCGAAGAATTCACAGTCAATGCTAATAAAAAAGATGTACCCAACACAGAACCTAAGGTTCATAAAGGATTTAATGAATTTATACAAGCCGTTCCGTCTGCCGTCTTGCGTAATCCCCAGCACTCCCGTCTCTCACTTCCTGATCTGCTCATGGCTGATAAAAATGCTAAAGTGTATCTTACCGGCCATAGCTTAGGTGGCGCGGCGGCGACATTGGTTGGAGCAAGGCTCCTCAGTATGGGAATAAATCCGGAACAAATTGAAGTGATTACTTTCGGCGCACCGGCCGTGGGCAATGCCGCGTTTGCCGCCAAATTCGAACCGATTCTTCACCTGACACGAATCGTCAATGCGGGCGATCCGGTAACTGGCGTCCTGCAAACCTTAGTTGGTGGCTATCAGCAGTTTGGTCGAGAAATTAAATGGACCTCGCCGGACACCGTGGGTGATCCCCATAAATTGGTCAGCTATGTCGATTCTGCAATAAAAAACTATTATGATAAGCGCAGCCAGGCCGTGGAGGCCGGAATGGAACTGCCCGCCGCGCCTGCTACAAAACAGACAGACCTCGGGCGCGTCTACATTGCCTCACTCCAAAATAATCTTCCGCCTGTTTTGACAGAAGATTTTTGGTATATGCATGAAGCATTAAAGGATGAGTACCGCAAAATACTGCCAGACTATGTTATAGCTGATACACAGGCAGCCCCGAATGCATGGCGGGAAGCCGCTGTCGCCTCCGGCTGTCGATGGGCCATTATCTCTGAGGTAAGCGCTTTTCGTGTAAAACAAGAAAGAAGCACTTATTACATAACAGTAACCCAGGCTATGTATGATGTCACCACCGACACTGTCGTTGACACTGCCATTTTTTCAACCGGGACATACAACCTAACTCCCCTAGAAGCATTCATCCATGCTTTCAAAGGAATAAATATCCGGCAAATAACTAGCTCTTAGCCACCCAATGCCCAGAAATTCTTATTGTCTCTGCAACCACAAGGAGGAGAATAAATTGCTAACCAAAGAACAATGTAAGGCTGCCTTTCAGGAAAGATTGTTAGCGCTGGCAGGAACAAGTCTGGATGAATCATCGAGCTATGATCAATATGCCACACTAGCCAGCTTAATCCGCGACCACATCGGCCAGTGCTGGATGGATACTACCCAACGCTACGACGCTCAAAAGCAAAAACAAGTCTACTATTTTTCCATTGAATTTTTATTGGGACGATTATTAGACAGCAATTTACGTAATCTCGGCATCCGGGAAGTTTGGGTGGAGTCCCTCGCGGAACTTGGCATCGACTACACCGAACTAGCGAACGCCGAACAGGATGCCAGTCTTGACAACGGCGGATTAGGACGATTGGCGGCTTGTTTTCTGGATTCTTTAGCCTCCCTCGGTCTGCCCGGTCATGGCTGCGGCATCCGCTATACCTACGGCCTGTTTGATCAGACCATTGTCGATGGCGTACAGGTGAAAAAACCAGATATCTGGCTGAAAGACCTGGATATCTGGGAATATCGCAAAACAAGCAAAGCTGTTTTTGTACAATTTGGTCCACCATTAGGCACCATTAAGGCTGTTCCCTGCGATATTCCCATCATCGGCTTTGGCAGCCAGACTGTAAATACCTTGCGGTTATGGAGTGCCGAAGTACGGGACGAATTCAGCATAAATTATTCCAGCTTACCTTCTGATGGTTGTCACAAACTGCTAGAATATAAAAATTGGGTAGAAGCCATTTCGCAAATCCTATATCCTGATGATCGCTATGAGAAAGGTCATCGGCTGCGCCTCGTACAAGAATATTTTCTTGCCTCTGCAGGTTTGCAAAGCATCATTCGTCATATCAAATGCAAGCAAGGATCTAATCTCACACTGCTGGCTGACCAAATTGCCATTCACATCAATGACACCCATCCGGCTTTGGTCATTCCTGAGCTTATGCGTATTCTAATGGACGAAGAAGGCATGGGCTGGGACGATGCCTGGCAAATTACAACCCGAACCATTTCCTACACCAATCATGTCATTTTGCCGGAGGCGCTGGAAAAATGGACTGTCGTCCAATTTCAAAGCCTGCTACCCCGCATTTATGAAATCGTACATGAAATCAACGAACGTTTCTGCGCCGAACTATGGCAGCGCTATCCCGGCGATTGGAACAAGATTGGTGCCATGGCTGTCATCGCCGACGGTTTTATCAACATGGTCCATCTAGCGGTGGTAGGCAGTTATAGTGTCAATGGCGTGGCAGAACTCCACAGCCACATCCTCGAAAACGACTTGTTAAAGCTGTTTTATCAATTTACACCACACAAATTCAATAACGTATCTTGATGACCCAAGTGTTACACTCAGATAGGGTCTCACCAACATTATGCGGATTTCGTACGCTAGGGAGTAAAAAAAGATCCATACGATGAAGAAAATCCTGTTGGCCAAAAATTTTCGGGACTATTGTTTATTTACTCTAGGAATAAATTCAGGTTTACGAATTAGTGATTTATTAAATTTACAAATACGAGATGTGGTTGATGAAAATGGTAAAATGAGTGACCGTATTACACTTCGCGAGAAAAAGACGAGTAAGACCAAAGATTTCCCAGTTAGTGATATTGCTAGAAAAGCAATTACTGAATACTTGGTATATCGGTATAACGCAAGATGATCTCGATGGGTGTATATTTGAATCTCAATTTATAAAAGAGAAGCCTTCATTTAGTGTGTAGTCAAACTTTATTCGTTAGTAGACACGCTTAGTCAGCCATTACTTTAAATCAATAAATCCCTGCCTTAACTTAATCGGGCAGGGATCGGAGCTTCCTCGTGCGGATAAAATAGTAAGAAAAGAGGAGTAGGATGTTACTAACTAACCTACTTCTCTTTCTTACTATTTATCTCCAAGACACTGATTTACCATAAGATGGATATTCGACATTAGGAGGCTGGTAACTATCTGTGGGATAACCTAACGCACATCCATCAAGTGCGTATTCTCCACACGGTAAACCTAACAATTTACAGAATTCAGGGTCGCTATCCATTTGCATAGTAGCACTTACGAGCTGAAAACCGATACCAAGAGATGTCGCTTTCAACCACATAGTGTGCAAACAGTAACTAATTGATTGGGCGGCAACAGGGGGCATCCCTTTTCTTTCACCCACTACAACAAAGTAGGGAGCATTACCTACACCAGGAAGACCTTGTTGGGAAACTCGTTTAAGATTTTGAACAAACGGAGCTAAACCTATCTTTTTTTCAAGTTCATCCGCTAAAACTCCTATTCGGTTTTTCATAATATTTGCCACTGTTACGCTAACTGGTGAAGAATTGGGAATCACGATTACTTTTCTGAAATCAGTTTTGCCCGCAACTGCTAATGCCCCGAAAGGAGCTATTAGACCTGCTTGGATTACTGATTCAATCTCCTCTTTACTTGGTACATTAGGACCAAAAACTCTTACCGAGTGACGCGCTTTGAGAATGTCTTCCAATGATTTACTGTGTTGTTCCTTAATATTCTCGAACATTTTACTCCTACTCCATTTCTTTTCTTTAGCCGAATGTTGTTCTACTTTTAGTCCACCCATAATTTGAGTAGTCACCTCGTAGTCTGGGCAGTAATTTTTCAAAAGGATAAGGCTTTTTTCACTAAGACTGATGCGACTCGAACGCCGGCCCTCAGGAACTAGATGCCGTACAATCATATCCACCCGCTCCAAACGGTCAAGAAAACCTTTAGCTGTAGGTTTCGTGGCGTTGTTTACAATTCGGTTACTGGTAAATTAAGAGATTGCCATGCAGCGATTCCACCGGTTAACTCTTTTACAGTGTACCCGTTCTTAATAAGTTCTACACTTGCCTTTTTTGCAAGATTACACCAGGTGTCCCAACAGTAAACTACAATAACTTTATCTTTCGGTAAATCACCAAGTTTGTCTTTTATATCCTTTTCAGGTATTTCAACTGCTCCAGCTATTTTTACTTTTTTTAGGTGCGTTGGTGCGTTGCGAACATCTACAACAACAAAAGTGTCTGGTTGTGCTTTAGATGCAGCCATGAAGTCCATGGGACTGATAGTAGTTTCCAAAAAGTTTTCTAGGTATTCTAGGTTTGTCATTATAATCATCCTTTCACTAATGCCAAGATTTTACTAACTTGATAAAAATACTATTAATTTTTTGTACTTCTTCATCCGTTAAGGATGAAAGAGTACTTCTTTCACAGTCTATTAATTTAGGCCAAAGTTCACTAAGAATCTGCTCACCTTTTGATGTAATCTCTAAGTTGTACGCTCGGCGATCAACAGCATTTTTTACACGTGTTAAATAGCCAATAGATTCAAGATGATCAACTCTTTTAACCATAGTAGTTCTATCAACATGTAGAACTTCACCAACTTGCTGCTGGGTAGAGTCGGGCATTGAGGTTATAACTGTTAGAAGACCAAACTCTTTTGAATCAATTTGATAGTGATTTAATTCTGCATTAAACTTCTCTATCATTTGTTCGGTGACTTTGCCGAACAGAAAACCCATACTATCGAAAATACTAAACAGAATAACGCCTACTTTCAGATATATGATCAGTTTTTTATATAATCAGTTTAGCTGATTATATAAAAAATGTCAATATCAAGCTGACAATTTTCTATCATTTTAGCTATTACTTATAGTACAGTTTGTAAGCGTCCTAATTTTTATAGTGAAACAAACTAAAATATAACGCCTAACGACTAATAAAAGGTAAATTGAAAGAGCCACATCCCACCAATTAACATATGAGAATGTGACTCTTTCTGATTCAAAATTACTTAACGTACGAAATCCGCATAATGTTGGTGAGACCCCAGATAGAATTGGAATAGACCATTAAAGAAATGAAAGTATCACCAGTACATAATTTATTTGACTTCATCAGCCACGTTGGATGGATTTTCTAAAGAGCGCATGCCTACATCAATAAGGTGCAGACATGCTGGTTCTGTTCCTGTATCGAGCAATACGTTTTTGATGTGGTCAGAACCTTCTGTATCCTTATCCTGAGGCTGCTTTTCATACACTCTGCCGTCTCCTGGGTTTGATTCCTTGCTCTAACAATTCCTTATCTAATCTTGCATAGGTAATGTCTCTATATTCTTCGAATGAAATTTCGTGAACTATTTCAGTGATTTTTCCAACCAGCGAAAGATGATATATAGCATCTTCTTTTTGCTTCTTGACTATCACATACTCTTTCCCATCCAAATCTGTAATCAATTTAAACGTAATGTCAGTGCTCTCTGTTTCCACACCCATAATCGTGTCTTTCGTTGTTCTGTAGGTTCTGTACATTTACAGTATCCTCATTTTCCCAGGAATTGAGTCTTGTGCTTCGTAAATGGAACGAATATCTCCCCTTCGTTGTGGCGAGGAGGATTCCCCGCCACGCGCTGGTGCGGCGCTTTTGTCCCAGTGGTTTACTTTTTTCTTACCTTGGATTGCTACCAATTTATATCCCCCCATCTTCATCCTGTAGGAGGTTTCTTCTATCCGCAGTTCAGGATAGAAGAAACCAGCATACAGTTTGTTTCAGGGGAAATTAAAAAAACGCATATGCGAGGTCTTTTCAACCTACACATGCGCTTTGCTTCGTCTTGACTGCGCGCAGACGCTAAGCCTCTGCCAGAACCCACAATTTTACTATTCCGAACAATGCATCCCTTGTTTTCAAGGAAAGATCACGGTATAATAAATTGTCGTCGTAGACAGCTAGCTGTTACGTGTAGGTGCCATAACACCTGCTCGTGCCTGGGAGTGCTTGCAACACTCTCAGGACACGGCGACTTTTTTAATTTCCACCTATTCCTAATTATATTACATTTTTTAGGGATTGCAAGCAAAAGTAAAGTGAAAAATGAGTTCTTTTGAAAATGACAGGAGTGAAATACTATTATTTTAGCGAGGTCAGCGGCTTTACTTCCGTTACCTCGCTTATTTAAATCAATATAAATTCCACATTTACTAACCCCTGCGCTCTTCTAACATATGATTTATTACTGTTCCAACTATAGTCGATTCCCTCCGGTATGTTTGCTCGTACTGGATTCTGATGTATATAGCCTATAAGCCATTAAACAGCTCTCTTTCTCGCATAAAAAGGCCTTGCTATAAATTTAGCTATATAAACAGACTACATACAACTAAACAACTATTTGTTTATAACAAAAGTATTAAATGAATTAGGTTTCAGTTCTACAGAAAAATCTTGATTTTGTCCTTTAAAATTAAAGATTCTAGGGAGATTTACTGCGTTATTAACTACTATTACTATCTCTCCATTGGGATTTTCAAATGCAAGTGCTGATCCATTCCAATGTCCTTTAACACCTATTCTAGTAGCTCCTGGAGAAATGAAATGTGAGAAATGTTTCAATAAATAAAATTCTGGATTAAAAATAACCGTATTGGTATCAGGTTCAACCGTAATTAATGAATTTTGTGGCCAGCCCCAAGTACTAACACCATGCGGTTCCAAAATCATATTCCAAAATGTATAGTTGTTGGCACCATTAGTAAAATAATGCCTCATCAACCCAAAAACATATTGAGCATATTCCCAGGTATTAGTTCCGTCGCCACATTCACTTTCAGTTTGCATCAATTTCAATTCAGGGAAACTATCATGTGTTCTTTGAATGACGTTTTGCCCTGCCCACTGATATCCCACACCTTTGATATATTTTCTTGTTTCTTTATCGAAAAGTACTCGATCAACATATTCATCATAACTATCTAACGTAATTGCTCCAGTCGGTGAAAAGCTCATTAAAGTTGGTCCATTTAGGGTACCTAGCCATATTTCTGCTGGAACCTGTTCTTTTGCAAACAATGGACCTAAATGATCTTTAATAAATATTCTAAATTGTTCACCTGACCATAAGCAGGAAGGAAATTTTTGATTTGCAAAAGGTTCATTTTGAACATGAATTTGATTTATATCAATTCCTTCCGTTTTATATGCATCAACATATTCTTTAAAGTACAATGCATACGCATCTAATGTTTCGTTATCCATTTTTAAACGACCATTATTATATGTTTTAGAAGTTTTCATCCACGTTGGAGGACTCCATGGAGAAGCAAAAAACTTCATATCCGGTCTTAATGTTTGTGCTTCTTTTACATATGGAATCAGATAGCGTTTGTCACGTTCTATTGAAAAATTCTCCATGGCATAATCGCCATCAGTTTCATTATAACTATACCAATCTTGAGCGTAATCATTAGCACCAATAGGTAGACGATTAAAATTAAGTTTTAATCCATCATCACTAAATAATGCTGAAATAACTTCATTTTTTTTCGTTTCTTTTAGTTTCGAAAGAGAAATTCCTCCTAATTCGTTAAAACATCCCCCGAACCCATTAATAGTTTGATATTTTTCTCCAGTAAGCTCCAAGGTATCTTCTGTTGCTTCTGTAAATTTAGGTTTAACCTCCGTCCATACTTTATCAGAGGTAGTAGAAATCCATTTTATACTGTTTTGGCTTTGAATATTTTCCATGGCAAAAGCATTAGAATCATTAACAAAAGAAATACACCCTAATAAAACTAGTAAGCCTAGTAATTTTTTTTTCATATGGATATCCCCCAAATAAATTTAAAAATAAAATCCCTTATTCACCAATAGTAACAATAACATGCTGATATCGTGTCATAGGTGGTACACCATCATCAGTTACTTCAAGAATCATATGAATCGTGTCACCGATTTTTGCATCTTGTGGAATTTTAAAGTCGATATCCTTGCAGTCAGCATGTTTCAATTCTAATGCACCTTGATATGTTCCAGCTTCTTGGTATTGCCACCATTTATAGTTGAGTTTATCACCATCTGGATCAGTTGCTGTACCGGATAATTTCATTTTTTGTCCAGCTTTTGCTGTAATATCTAGCTTACCTTTTACCGAAACTTTTGGTGCGTGATTTGCTGCGTCATATTCTTTTGTCATCCAAAGTACTCTTGCGGCAAAATCATTTTGAATGGCATTTACCCAGCGTGTCTGCGGGTAGCTTTTATTAAATTGCTTTGTATGTGGATTGTAATCGGCAACATTCTCGCCATCTTCCCAGCGATTTTTATTTGTTGGTGATTTAATCAAACGTCCTGACCAGCCACCGTTGGATGGATTTTCTAAAGAACGCATGCCTACATCAATAAGGTGCAGATATGCTGGTGTATCGCCTTCGGAGATAAAGTCATATTGACCACGACCACTTTTTTTCGTATATTCAATATCGCCGTATTTATCATCAGAATCCTCAGCAATCGCATGACCGTCGCCCCATAGCATATATTCATCCATCAATGGACCATGGCCATATTTAATATTTTTCGCCATCCATTTGCCTTGTAGATATGGTTTTAGCTCTTCAGGTACTGTTTTAGGCCAATCGTAGGCAAAGCACCAAAATTGTGCAGAGTTATAAAGTACTTTAATATCCGGCCAATTCTTCGCAATATATTTTTGGTAAGTTGCATCTTGATCTAAAATTGCATAAATAACAGCTTTTTTCGCTACTTTTGCATAGATTGCATCCCACTCTGGTGTATTTTTATATTCATCTTCGATGGCTTTTAATCATAACGACCGCTTTTTGCGGCGTTGCCGTCTTTATCTGCGACATAAACATTTACAATTTCACGATAGCCTTCTGTATCGCCTAAAATCTTTACATCTCCCACCGATGGCGAAAGCTTTGTATACATATCTTTGGCCTGATCACTGGCAGCTACTATCGGAACGCTGCGCTTTACATAGACCTTGAATGTATCCTTTGCTACCGCACCTGCTTCGGCATCTTTGCCAAGATCCACGATAATTTTAGGAATTGCTGCGCCCCAGTCATAGATTTCCGTAATTGTACGATATGACGGCACTGTACTTTTAGCAAACGCATCGCCTGTTATTCCTAAAGTAATCAACAGCACCATGCCCATGCTTAAAATTTAAAAAATTATTTTTCTTTGATTCATTCTTTATTCTCCCCTTTTGTTAATAAGCTCACACTTACTAAAATGCGAGGCCCAACAAAGCCATAATCAGATGGCTTTGTTGAAATTCAATCCTGATATCTGCCTCTAGTAAAGTAAATATTTCCCTTTAATAAGGATACATTTTATTTATACAAAATTTAAATACGACTTATACTATGTTATGGTTGCGTGAGAACCGGCACATTGTATTTCTTCGTACGGCTGTCCTTGATGACACCATTCCAGTTAAGGCCATAAGCAAAATCATAGGTGTGTCCGTCACTGTCAATATAGCACTGCATGTCACGTGGAACATCCTCATATTGTTTTTCGACTTCATTCATATTAAGTGGCATCTGCATCGGCAATAGCCCACTTGGCTGGGCCTTACCCGAGATGACGTCAAAATATGCCTGATCGCTTATACCAAAGCCCATGAGAATCGCATCTACCTTATTTTCAAATTCGGAGAATACCATCGGATTATTGGCCCGGATAACCGTAATAACCGGAATTTTTTTGTCCGTCGCTGATTTAGCAGCAGTGCTGCCGTAGATGATGCCATCTAAATCCGATGCATTTATAATTTTGGCGGTTTTGCCGTAATACGAGCGATTTTCGCCCTTATTTCCGGCAATAGATACTTCGCGTACTGCAGCGGAGTCTGCCGTGTATTTACCGTATTGCAGTGATACTGGAATATAGCCGTCCTGTTGGTTCCAGCCATATCCATCAAACAGATTGCCCTCTGTCGTCGGGTTATCAATCACAGCAAGAACATAATCGCATTTTTGAATATCTTCCTTAGAAAGACGAGTGATATCTGCCAAAGTTGCCATCGGCTTGCCGTTCTTATCCTCAGCGGAAAGCGTCGGATGAACCATATCGGTAACAACGTTGAAATACTGCTGCGCAACTTCTAGATTTACTGGCAGCCGCCAACTTGCTGGATCATATTTACCGAACACTTTATTTTCAATGACTGGACGATAGATCATCGGAATATACACGGTTGGCTTTTGCGTTGTTGTCTTTTGTTGATGAATTATTCCATTCGCATTTTTAAGCATCACAATAGATTTAAGCTGTGCCTGATAGCCAGCTGCCATATCCGTTGGGTTGCCTACCGTTTTTACTGCTTCTGCTACATTTACATAAGGATTTTCAAATAAACCAATTTGGAACATATTTCTGAGCAGACGAACTGCGGAAGTCTTGAAACGATTCTGCATAAATGCTTCGCCATGCTCTTTGACGCCGATTTGGTAAGCATCAAGAACTGGAATCTTGTCGTTGTTGCCACCAAACTGATCGACCCCAGCTATAAGTGCCTTGTAGTGGCGCTCTGCTTCAGTATATCCGTCTTCAAGCCCCCAAGCTGTCGAGAAAGATTTCGCCGGTGTCTTCGTAACACCCCAATCAGTGCAAATCACACCATCGTAGCCGTATTTATCACGTAGGAGCTGCGTAATCTTGAAATAGCTGAACGCACTGCCAACCTTTTCGCCAAGCGCACCATCGCTCCAAGCAATCGAGTACGACGACATGATTGCACTACTTTTCTTGGTCTTGCTGGCAAGGTTCAGACCTCCGTCAACAAACGGAATAAGCTGAGCCTGAAAGTTTTCGCCTGGATAAACAGCATACTTACCGGTTTGCGAGTGAGCTTCACGACCGCTTTCGCCGACCCCATCCCCTGGCCAATGCTTCATCATCGCATTAAGACTCTGGTTGCCCCAACCCAAGTCTCTGCCTTTTTTATCATAGGTAGACTGCAAGCCCTCAATCGTAGCTTTTGTCATATCGCGAGACAAGGCCGGATCTTCGCCAAATGTTCCGAAGTCACGCGCCCATCTAGGATCAGTTGCGAGATCAACCTGTGGTGAAAGTCCCGTACCGATACCAAGCATACGGTATTCCTTGGCATATACCTTGCCAAACTGTTTAGCGATGCCGGCATCAAACGTCGCGGCTATGCCAAGATTCGACGGCCAGCGCGAAATGCCGCCCGTCGTCCCTTTTACATAAATACCGTCAGCTCTTGCCGCACTGCGCGGATCAGAACTGGTATTGATCGGTATTCCAAAAGGTTGCATTTCCGCATAGGATTGCATGGCATTATTCCATTTTGTAGTCGTTTCAGTGCCTGCACTGTCATCGGCGTTTAATACAGAACGTATGCCATCCACGCGCAAAAACTTCTCCTGATCATCCGTTATCTCAGGACTAATTTTGAACTGATGGGCACTGTAAAGCATAAGACCGGAAATCTGATCTATGCTAAGTTGTTCAGCCAGATCCCTTGCTCTTTCTTCCGGCGTGCATCGCCAGTCTTCAAATATATCGAGCTTGCCATTTCGGTTCAAATCCTTGAATGCAAGTCCGTCCACTGTCAGTAGCTTGACGCCCGATTTCGGTGAATACCCAAGCACTGCCCCCTTCTGATTGACAACGACATTATAGCCGTCGCTCGTCGTTGTCTCAGCCCACTTCTTATCTGTATGACCCGCAGCATTACTCTGGGTCATACCGCCGACGCAAATCGCAGCAGCTAAGGATACTGCAAAAATTTTTTTCATGCTAGCTCCCCCATTCCATTAATATAAAAAGCTACTTAAAATATATGAACAGCGACCACCGGCTAAAATTTTTCCAAGTGGCCGCGTTCATATCATTCTTTTATTTCAAACTGATACGTTCCAGATTCCACACGATAAATCGCCCGTCCATTTTCATATGCTACAAATGCGATTCCCTTACTCTCTATCAATGGTTTACCACTTTCGAGAACGGTTGCATTCTTGCCAATTGGTAAACAGAGTGTTGCCGTGGTATTAGCTGGAACTGTTGCATTGTAAAACCATTGGTTGCCGTCAATTTTCCAGGCACTTTCAATTCTGCCGTAACTGCTGTCATAGTAACCACTGGCATTTGTCAAGCTGCCCTTGAAGTCCGGTTGCGGTTGCAAGATGAAATGCTTAAAACCTGGTGCTGCCGGATCACGTTGAATACCCAGCGAATAATTGTAAAGCCATGCGCCCACAGCACCGAACGAATAATGATTGAACGAGTTCATGCTGTTATTGCCACCGAAGCCGCGCTCCTTTGTATACGAATCCAGACGTTCCCAAATCGTTGTCGCCCCTTGATTTACAGGATAGAGCCATGACGGATAATCCGTGTTTTCAAGCATCCTATAGGCAATATCCGTATAACCGTTATCAGACAGAGCCTTGTTGATCCATGCCGTACCAATAAAGCCAGTCATCAGCGCATACGGTTTATGTTCAATTTTATTATCGTCCGTATTTTTGCGTGTGCAGGCATCAGCAAGATACTTCGCTGCATATGGAATATTCTCCTCACTAAATACACCCAGAGCTAAAGGTACCGCATACGATGTCTGTGTATCCATTAAAGTTCCGTCAGTCTTCATCGTTTTATGCG
>Ga0316613_10001743_pt1 | contig 14599 bp, 13 predicted proteins | sample OWC_soil_day10_C_2_FD_207647 | JGI IMG/M metagenome (GOLD analysis project Ga0316613, IMG submission 207647) | Wetland soil microbial communities from Old Woman Creek delta, Ohio, United States - OWC_soil_day10_CT_b | ecosystem: Environmental > Terrestrial > Soil > Wetlands | place: USA: Ohio...
CCCTGGGTGTGGGACCACCGTTGCGCTCACTTTCGAGCGATGGCCCGAGTTGTGCGGCATATCGCGCGGAAGCTTCGACGACCCGAACTGGGCGCATGTCGATGCGCACATCTGGACCCGATCTGCGCAAGAAGGTACGGCGCTTCCCTCCGGCACTGACTGCTTCAAGAGATCGCTGGTCACGCTGGACGGCACGCCGGAAGTTCCCGATCGCTTTGATGAACCAGTCAAAGCGGGCGGACGAGAGCAGGCATAGCTGCGGTTGCCCACTTCGGATTCCGGCCGTGTGGCGATGGCTCGCCGATGGCGCGCGTGCGAAACGCGCATTGAAACTCAACCTTGCGCCACCTGCGTGCGGGCCCCATGGCTCAGGGTTTGTTCGCTCTCTGCTCGGCCACGTGCCGCTCGCGCAACTCGCGCTTCAGCACCTTGCCGATGGCGCTGCGCGGCAGTTCGTCGATGAAGTGCAGGTCACTCAGTCGCTGCGTCTTGCCCACTTGCTGGTTGCACCACTGCAGCAGCTCGGCGGTGCTGGCCTGGCTGCCCGGCTCGCGCACCACGTAGGCCACCGGCGTCTCACCCCATTGCTCCGACGGCACGCCCACCACTGCGGCCTCGTGCACCGCCGGATGCTTGCGCAGCACGCCTTCCAGGTCGCTGGGGTAGATGTTGAAGCCGCCGCTGATGACCATGTCCTTGCGCCGGTCGAACAGGATCAGGAAGCCGTCGGCGTCGAAGCGGCCGATGTCGCCGGTGCGGATGAAACGCTTGCCGCTGGGGTCGTACCACTCGGCCTCGCGTGTCTTCTCCGGCTGACCGTGGTAGCCGATCATCATGCCGCGTGAATGGCCCACCACCTCGCCGGCCTCGCCGGGCGGCACCTCCTGGCCCTGCTCGTCGATCAGGCGGATGTCGTGGCCCTCGGCCGGCCGGCCGACGGTGTGCAGCTTGTCCGGGTGCTCGTGCGCGTTCAGGATGCAGCTGCCGCCGCCTTCGGTCATGCCGTAGAACTCCACCAGACCGCCGGGCCAGCGCTTCAGCACGTCGGCCTTGAGCGCGGCGTTGAAGGGCGCGCTGGTGCAGAACTTCATGTGGAAGGACTTCAGGTCGTGACGGTCGAAATCGCTCAGCGCCATGATGCGCTGGTACTGCACCGGCACCAGCATCGTGTGCGTGACGCGCAGCTTTTCGGCCAACGCCAGGTAGTCCGCGGCGTCGAACTTGGCCATCAGGTGCACCGTGGCGCCATAGGCCATCGATGGCAGGAAGACCACCAGCGTGGTGTTCGAATACAGCGGCGTGGACAGCAGGGTCACCGACTGCGGCCCGTAGCCGTAGGTGGCGCCGCGCATCACGTGCGTCCAGCGCATGCCGTGCGATTGCACGATGCCCTTGGGCGTGCCGGTGGTGCCGCTGGAATAGATGATGTTGAAGGGCCATTGCGGCTGCAGTTCCAGCGGCGCGGGCTTGGCGCCGGGTGCAGCCAGCCAGTCGTCCAGCGCTGTACCGGGCAGCGTGGCATTCAGCGCGATGGTCCGCACGCCCACCGCTTGCAGCAGCGGCAACGCGGCGACGTCGGCAAACAGCAGCCGGGCCTGCGAATCGGCCAGCATCGATGCAAACTGCTCCGCCGTCACCGACGGCGCCAGCGGTGCCACCGCCACGCCGGCGCGCAGCGCGCCCAGGAAGACGGCCGCATAACGCGGCGCGCTGTGCGCGCAGATGGCGATGCTGTCGCCCTGGCGCACGCCGTCGCGCTGCAGCGACGCGGCCACGCGGTCCATCAGCGCATCGAGCTCGGCGTAGTCGATGCATTCGTCGCCCTGCACCAGGGCCGGCTGGTGCGGGCGCGCGGCGGCATGCTCGCGCACCAGGTCGGGAATGGCGCGGAAGCTCGGGTCGGCTGCGGTGGTGTTCATCGGGTTCCGTCGATCGAAAGGCGCCTGCATTGTGCCCAGTGGCTAGCATCGCTTCCAGCCCGCCATTGAAAGTGCCACCTTGAGCCAGTCCGACGTCTCCGCCCTGCCGCAGCGCATCGACCGCATCTTCAATGCCGCCACGCCGAGCGGCGCTCCTGGCTGCGTGGTCGGCGTGCAGCGCGGCGGCGAACTGCTGTTTCGCGGCGCTTACGGCCTGGCCAACCTGGAGCTGGCGGTGCCGCTGACGCCGCGTTCGCGCTTTCGCATCGCCTCGGTGTCCAAGCAGTTCACGGTGACGGCGGTGCTGATGCTGGCCGCGCAGGGCCGGCTGCGCTTGGACGACGAAGTGCATGTGCATGTGCCGGAGCTCGCGGCGTTGCCGCACGCGGTGACGCTGGAACACCTGATGCGCAATACCAGCGGCCTGCCGGACTTCCTGGAGATGCTGCGCCTGGGTGGGGTGGGGCTGGATGCGCGCATCGATCGCGCCGCCCTGCTGCGCTGCATCACCCGCAGTCGGCATCTGAACTTTGCGCCGGGCAGCCGCTTTCTATACTGCAACAGCAACTTCCTGCTGCTCGGCCTGGTGGTCGAACGCCTGGCCGGTTGCAGCCTGGGCGAGTTCCTGCACCACCACGTCTTCGCGCCGCTCGGCATGCGCGACACCGTGCTGGAACTGGCCTGTGACACGCCGCTGCCGGGCCTGGCCACGCCCTACGTGAGCGAGGGGCAGGGCGGCTGGCGGCGGGCGATGCACGGCTTCGAGCATGGCGGCGAGGGCGGGTTGGTGTCCTGCATCGATGACCTGCTGGTCTGGACCCGCGAACTAGGCCACACGTCGCCCGGCAAGCTGCCGGCCGGGCTGCTGGCCCAACTGGCCAGCCCGACCGGGTTGACCGCGGGCCAGCCTTCGCCCTATGCGCGGGGCCTGGAGCACAGCTTGCTCGAAGGCCAGCCCTGCGTGGGCCATGGCGGCCTGTGGCCGGGTTTCCGCACTGAACTGCTGTACCTGCCCGAGGCCGGGCTCAGCGTGGTGGTGATCTCCAACTCGGGCGCCAGCAATCCGTATCGTCTGGCGCGCGACGTGGCGCGCGCGGTATTGGCGCCGGGCCGCGCGGCGCCGGCGTCGCCGCCAGTCGAGGGCCTGCCGGGCAGCTGGCTGTGCGCCGACGTGCCGGCGCTGTTCGAGCTGAGCCAGCAAGGCGGCGAGCTGTGCGCCACTCAATGGGGAGTGCCCTTCGTCCTGGAAGCACAAGGCGACGGCAGCTGGCTGCCGCTGCGCGGGGCCTACGAGTTCAGGTTGCACCGCGGCGACGGCGACATGTTGCGCGTCGACCTGGGCGCCGGCCAGGACGCCACTTTCACGCGGCTGTGCGGACGCGCCGCGCCGCCGACGGATCTGGCCGGCCGCTACCGCAGCGCGGACCTCGGGACCGAATGGCAGATCGAATGCAGCGACGCCGGCTGGGCCGTGCAACTCAGCGGCCCGCATACCTGTGGCGTGGAATGGCAGCTGCTGGGCTTAAGCGCGGAGCTGGTGGAGGTGCGCGGCCTCAGCTCCGGCATGCCTACCGCGCAACTGGCGCGACTGGAGCGGGATGCGGCTGGGAAGATCGTTGCGCTGCGCGTGCACAGCAGCCGCATCCGCGAGCTGCGCTTCATCAGGCTGTAGCGCCTACGCGGGCAGCTCGTTCTTGTAGACGACGCCGCCTTTCATGATGAACTTCAGGTTGCGCTGCGGGTCGAGCAACACGCCGATGTCGGACAGCGGGTCGCACTCCACCACCAGCAGGTCGGCACAGGCGCCTTCGGCCAGGGTGCCGAGCCGGCCCGCGTGCATCAGCACGCTCGGCATTGGTGGCGGTGGCCGAGCGCAGGATGGCCGCAGGCGGGTCCAGGTCGCGGCGCATCTCGAATTCGCGCAGCTGCGAGCGCTGCGCCTCCGGCCCCATAGCTCGGTGTCCAGCCCGATGGACACGCCGTGCTTGCGCGCCCAGGCATCGACCTGCCGGCCGCGTGCGATGCTGCGCTGCAGGTTGGCGACGATGGCGGGCGCCGGAGAGTGCGTGGTCGCGCTTTCCACGCGCTGCACCAGCGAGATGAAAGTCGGCAACAGGAAGGCACCGGCCGCGCCGATCATCGCCACCGTCTCCTCGGACACAAAGCTGGCATGTTCGATCGAGCGCACGCCGGCGGCCAGACAGCGGCGCACACCCTCGTCGGTGTCGACATGTGCCATCACATAGGTGCCGCGCGCGGCGGCGGCCTCCATCGCGGCGCGCAGCTCGGCGTCGCTGAACTCGTGGCGTGTGGCATGGCCTTCGGCCGGGAAGACCACGCCGCCCGAGGCGAAGAGCTTGATCTGTGCCGCGCCTTTGCGCAGTTCCTCTCGCGCCGCGCGGCGGATCTCGTCCACGCCGTCGGCGATGACCGACATGTTGGAGAAGGGCCCGACATGGCCGCAGGGGTCGAGGTGTTCGTCGGGCGTGCGACAGTCCGCGCCGCCGTCGGTCTGGGTCAGCGCCTTGCCTTAATAGAACAGCCGCGGGCCGATGGCCGCACCCTCGGCCAGCAGCCCAGCGGTGGCATGGTCGGCGCCGCCGGCCTCGGGGACGGTGGTGAAGAAGCCGTCCATCAGGCAGTTGCGCAGATAGCTGATCGACGCCATCGCGATCTCGGCCGGTGGAAAGGCGATGTTCTTCGGCGTCAGCGACAGGCCCATGATGTGCGCATGGGCGTCGATCAGCCCGGGCATGAGCGTGCGCTGGCCCGCGTCGACCACCGTCTGCCTGCCGAGCGCGGCAGTGGCCCGGCCGACACCGCCCGGATCGATCCGTCCTCGACCAGCAGCTCCAGGCCCGCCTGCAGCGTGTCGAAGCCGTCGAGCACGAGCTTCGCGTTGGTGAAGAGTGTCCGTGCCATGCGCTTCCTGCTCACCGATGCCGAAGCATCATCGCTCGCCGTCGCGCCTACAGCAGCTGCTCCGGCACGAAGGGGCTGACCAGCAGGTTGTGCAGCCGCAGCCACAGCGATGTCTCGGGCTCCTCGGTCAGCACGATCTCCTTGTCATCGTCCATGGTCAGCCATTCCAGGTTGCCCCGGGCATCGAGGCGCAGGCGGTAGGCGCTCTGCAGCTTGCTGATGTTGACGATGCGCAGCAGCTCCTTCGCCAGCTGCGGGCTTTCGATGAAGATGCCCAGCTCGGTGTTCTGCGTGTCCGAGCGCGGATCCAGGTTCATCGAGCCGATGAACACCGTGCGCCCGTCGACCACGGCGGTCTTGGCATGAAGCCGGCCAAAGGACGAGCCGAACACGCCCAGCCGCTTGGTGCGGCGCGTGCGCTCGGGGCTGATCTCGTACAGGTCCACGCCCGATTCGAGCAGCCGGGTTCGGTAGCGCGAATAGCCGGTATGGACCAGCGGCTCGTCGGTGGCAGCGAGCGAGTTGGTGACGACCACGGTCTTGACCTTGCGCTGGCCCAGTTGCTCGAAGGCGGTGATGCCCAGCGGGCCGGGAATCATGTACGGGCTGGTGATGACCAGGTCGCTCTCGGCCGACCAGATCTTCATGCGCACTTCGCTGGACACGCTCATCGCCCGCGCCTCCTCCGGCGACATCTTGTGCAGCTTGTCGGGCACGTCGGCAAAGGCGCGCGCGGGCGCCCAGATCAACCCCACGCGGCCGGCCTCCAGGTCCTCGGCGAGCGGGCCGTAGCCCAGCGCGTCCACCGGCGGCAGCTCCGGCGGCGCATGCTCCACCGGGCTGAGGCGCTCGAATTCGGCCATCGCCTGCGAGCGCGGCACGGCGGCCGGCACGATGGCCTGCACGGGATAGACCACCTCGCTGTTCCAGTACTGGTCGAAGATGTTCTGCAACTGGGGCACGACGGCGCCGAGCATGAACGCGTCCATGTCGACGAAGTTGCTGCTCATGTTGAGCATGAAGTACTCGTCGGAGATGTTGCGCCCGCCGGCCACCGCGAACCGGCCGTCGGCGATGAGCAGCTTGTTGTGCATGCGGTGGTTGACACGGTAGAGGTCGCCCAGCGAACCGGCAAGGCGGCCCAGCGTCGAGCCGCGCAGGCAGCAAAAGGGGTTGAACAGGCGCACCTCGACGTTCGGATGGTCGGCCAGCGCGCGCAGCATCGCATCGGTGCGCGAGGTGAACAGATCGTCGACCAGCAGCCGCACTCGAACACCGCGTGCTGCCGCATCGCGCAGGCTGCGCAGCAGCAGCCGGCCGGTGGCGTCGTCCTCGATCACGTAGTACTGCACATCCAGGCTGTGCTGCGCGCGGCGGATCAATTGCATTCGGGCGTCCAGCGCATAGGGTCCCAGCGGCAGCAGTCTGAAGCCGGACAGCCCGCCCGGCGGCGTCGAGGCCTTGGCAATGGCCGCCAGGGCACCGTCGTCCTTGGGCGCCAGGGCCACCGAGGCTGGCTTCGGACCGGCCGGCGGCAACGTGCCGCAGCCGCTCAGGAACAGCAGCGCCAGGCCGAGCAGCAGTGGCGGCAAGGTGCGGCGCCAGGGGGAGCCCAGAGACCCGGCGCCGCGCTCGACCCAGGCCTTCTGGCAAGATGTTCCATGATCGCCTCTCAAGAAGCAACCGCGCATGAAACACGCCATCGCACTACTCGTCATGCTGGGAACCTTGTGCCTGCCGGTTCGGGCCGCACTGGACGTGGGCGATACCGCGCCGAACTTTACTGTTGCGGCAGCACTTGGGGGCAAGACCTTCCAATACAACCTGTCCGAGCAACTGGCCAAGGGACCGGTGGTGCTGTACTTCTTCCCTGCCGCGTTCTCCGAAGGCTGCTCGATCGAGGCGCACCAGTTTGCCGAGGCCATTGGCCAGTACGAGGCGCTGGGAGCGTCGGTGATTGGTGTGTCCGGTGATGATCTGGAGCTGATCACGCGCTTCTCGGTGCAGGCCTGCCAGGGCAAGTTTCCGGTGGCGGCCGACGAGAAGAAGGCCGTGATCAAGGCCTTCGACGCGGCCATGCAGACGCGACCTGAGTACGCCAACCGCATCTCCTACGTGATCGCGCCCAACGGCAAGGTGGTCTATGCGTACCTGAGCCTGAACCCCCACAAGCATGTGGAGAAGACACTGGCCGCGCTGGCGCAGTGGGCCAAGGAAAACCCGCGCCGCTAGCTGCGTTAGACTTCCATCCATGTTCACGTCTCGCAAGCACAGGTCGCGCGACCGGGGAGCCTGGCCCTGGTGTCGCTGCAAGCGTTCCGCCTAGCTTGCCGCTGGCCGCTGGCCAGCCTTCCGGCCTGATACCGCTGCGACGACACTCCATTCAACGCCCGACGCAGCGCGGGCCATTGCAGATTCGAGGTGCCGCTGGCGGTCCCCGCCCGATGCCACCGGAATCTTCAGATGATGAGGAACCGACGTGATCACCGAACTCGAATTCAAGAGCCTGAGTGCCCAGGGCTACAACCGCATTCCGCTCATCGCGGAAGCCTTTGCCGACTTGGAAACCCCTTTGTCGCTGTACCTGAAGCTGGCCTACGCCAGCGGCGGCGGCAAGCACAGCTTCCTGCTGGAGAGCGTGGTCGGCGGCGAGCGCTTCGGCCGCTATTCCTTCATCGGCCTGCCAGCGCGCACGCTGCTGCGCGCCACCGGTTTTCGCACCGAGGTGGTGACCGACGGCGAGGTGGTCGAGACGCACGACGGCAACCCGCTGGACTTCATCGCCGACTACCAGAAGCGCTTCAACGTGGCGCTGCGCCCGGGACTGCCGCGATTCTGCGGCGGGCTGGCAGGCTACTTCGGCTATGACGCGGTGCGTTACATCGAGCCGAAGCTGGCCGCCACGCAAAAGGGCGGCGGCATCGACACGCCCGATATCCTGCTGCTGCAGTGCGAGGAACTGGCGGTCATCGACAACCTATCGGGGCGGCTGTACCTGATCGTCTATGCCAACCCGGCCGAGGCCGAGGCCTATTCCAAGGCCAAGCGCCGGCTGGCGGCCCTGGGCGACAAGCTGCACTACAGCGTCACCGCACCGGCGGTGAAGCGCGGGCCCTCGCATGCGGTGGAGCGCGAATTCGCCAAGGCCGACTACCTGGCCGCGGTGCTCAAGGCCAAGGAATACATCGCCGCCGGCGACATGATGCAGGTGCAGGTGGGCCAGCGGCTGCGCAAGCGCTATACCGAAAGCCCGTTGAGCCTGTACCGCGCCCTGCGCTCGCTGAACCCGTCGCCGTACATGTACTTCTACGACATGGGCGACTTCCAGATCGTCGGTGCCAGCCCGGAGATCCTGGTGCGCCAGGAATCCACGCCCGAAGGCGAGAAGATCACCATCCGCCCGCTGGCCGGTACGCGCCCGCGCGGTGCCACGCCCGAGCAGGACAAGGCGCTGGAGGCCGAGCTGCAGGGCGACCCCAAGGAGCGCGCCGAGCACGTGATGCTGATCGACCTGGCGCGCAACGACATCGGCCGTATCGCGAAGACCGGCAGCGTCAAGGTGACCGAAGCCTTCACCGTGGAGCGCTATTCGCACGTGATGCACATCGTCAGCAATGTCGAAGGCCTGCTGCAGGGCGGCATGAGCAGCCTGGACGTGCTCAAGGCCACCTTCCCGGCCGGCACGCTGACCGGCGCGCCCAAGGTGCGGGCGATGGAGATCATCGACGAGCTCGAGCCCGTCAAGCGCGGCATCTACGGCGGCGCCTGCGGGTACCTGAGCTTTGCCGGCGACATGGACGTGGCCATCGCCATCCGCACCGGCATCGTCAAGGACGGCACGCTGTACGTGCAGGCTGCGGCCGGCGTGGTGGCCGACTCGGTGCCCGAGCTGGAATGGAAGGAAACCGAAGCCAAGGCGCGCGCGCTGATCCGCGCGGCCGAACTGGTCGAGGAGGGCTTCTGACATGCTGCTCATGATCGACAACTACGACAGCTTCACCTACAACCTGGTGCAATATTTCGGCGAGCTGGGCGAAGAGGTGCGCGTCTTCCGCAACGACCAGATCACGCTCGAAAGCATCGCCGGGCTGCGGCCGGACTACCTGGTGCTGTCGCCCGGGCCCTGCTCGCCGGCCGAGGCCGGCATCTGCATCGAGGCCATCCGCCACTTTCAGGGCCGGCTGCCGATCCTGGGCGTGTGCCTGGGGCACCAATCCATCGGTGCGGCACTCGGCGGCAAGATCGTGCGCGCCAAGGTGCAGATGCACGGCAAGACCAGCGTCATCCACACCGACGGGCGTGGCGTCTATGCCGGGCTGCCCGAGCGCTTCACCGTCAACCGATACCACTCGCTGGTGATCGAACACGCCAGCCTGCCGGCCGCGCTGGAGGTCACGTCCACGGCCGACGACGACGGCGAGATCATGGGCGTGCGCCACCGCGAGCTGGCCGCCACGCGCACGCCGCTGGAAGGCGTGCAGTTCCATCCGGAGTCGATCATCAGCGAGCATGGCCATGCGCTGCTGAAGAACTTTCTCGAGGTTGGGCGATGACCGTCGACCTGCGCAGCGACACCGTCACGCGGCCCACCGCGGCGATGCGTGAGGCGATGCACCGCGCCGAGTTGGGCGACGATGTCTTCGGTGACGACCCATCGGTGAACGCGCTGCAGGAGCAGATCGCCGCCCTGCTCGGCAAGGAGGCGGCGCTGTTCATGCCCAGCGGCACGCAGAGCAACCTGGCCGGCATCATGAGCCACTGCGGCCGCGGCGACGAGTACATCGTCGGCCAGGGCGCGCACTGTTATCGCTACGAAGCCGGCGGTGCGGCGGTGCTGGGCAGCGTGCAGCCGCAGCCGCTGCCCAACCAGCCGGACGGCAGCTTAGGCCTGGCCGACATCGAAGCCGCCATCAAGCCCGACGACGAGCATTTCGCGCGCAGCCGGCTGCTGGCGCTGGAGAACACCATTGGCGGCAGGGTGCTGCCCATGACCTACCTGGCCGAGGCCACGGCCCTGGCGCGGCGCCATGGCCTGGGCACCCACCTGGACGGCGCTCGGCTGTTCAATGCCGCGGTGGCGCTGGGCGGGGACGCGCGGGCAAATGCGAAGGCCATCGCCGGGCACTTCGACAGCGTGTCGGTGTGCTTCAGCAAGGGCCTGGGCGCGCCGGTGGGCTCGGCGCTGGTGGGTCCGAAAGAGCTGATCCAGCGCGCCCACCGCTGGCGCAAGATGCTGGGTGGCGGCATGCGCCAGGCGGGCGTGCTGGCCGCGGCGGCGCAGCATGCGCTGGAGCATCACATCGACCGGCTGGCCGACGACCATGCGCTGGCCACGTTGCTGGCCGAGGGCCTGAGCGGTATCGACGCCCTGGAACTGCAGCGCCCGCAGACCAACATCCTGTTCGTCAACGTGCGGGGCGGGCGAGGAGCGCAGCTGCTGGCACATCTCAAGGCGCAGGACGTGCTCGCCACGGGGCTGATCGGGCTGCGCTTCGTCACCCACCTGGATGTCGATCGCGCGGGCATCGACCGGGCGATTGCCGCCGTGCGCGGCTTCTTCAAGGACCACTGACATGCCGATCACCAACGCCGAAGCGCTGACGCGCTGCATCGACCATCGCGAGGTCTTCCACGACGAGATGCTGTCGCTGGTGCGCCGCATCATGAGCGGCGAGATGTCGCCGGTGATGATGGCGGCGATGCTGATGGGCCTGCGTGTCAAGAAGGAAACCATCGGCGAGATCACCGCGGCGGCTCAGGTGATGCGCGAGTTCGCCACCAAGGTGGAGGTGGCGGATCGCACGCACCTGGTGGATATCGTCGGCACCGGCGGCGACAGCTCGCACAGCTTCAACATCAGCACCTGCAGCATGTTCGTGGCCGCGGCCGCCGGTGCGCGCGTCAGCAAGCACGGCAACCGCGGCGTGAGCAGCAAGTCCGGCAGCGCCGACGTGCTCGAGGCCCTCGGCGTGCCGATGACGCTGACCCCACAGGCCATCAGCCGCTGCATTGCCGACACCGGCATCGGCTTCATGTTCGCGCCCAACCACCACCCGGCGATGAAGAACGTGGCGCCGGTGCGCAAGGAGCTGGGCGTGCGCACCATCTTCAACATCCTGGGGCCGCTGACCAACCCGGCAGATGCGCCGAACATCCTGATGGGTGTGTTCCACCCCGACCTGGTGGGCATCCAGGTGCGCGCGCTGCAGCGTCTGGGCGCCGAGCATGCGGTGGTGGTCTACGGCCGCGACGGCATGGACGAGGTGTCACTTGGCGCAGCCACGATGGTGGGCGAATACAAAGACGGCGGCATCCACGAGTACGAGATTCACCCCGAGGATTTCGGCCTGACCATGGCCAGCAACCGCGCGCTCAAGGTCGATTCGGCCGAAGCGTCGAAGGCGCTGCTGCGCTCGGTGCTGGACGACGAGCCCGGCCCGGCGCGTGACATCGTGCTGCTCAACGCCGGTGTGGCGCTGTATGCCGCCAACGTCAGCCCGACCATGGCCGAGGGCGTGGCGCTGGCGCGCGAAACCATCGCCTCGGGCAAGGCGCTGGCCAAGATGCACCAGTTCGTCGCGCGCAGCAAGGAGTTGGCGGCCGAATGAGCGACATCCTCAAGCGCATCGTCGCGGTCAAGCACGAGGAGATCGCCGAGGCGAAGCGCCTGCGCGATGCTGCATCGATGCGCCGCGCGGCGCTGGCCCAGCCGTCGGCGCGTGACTTCGTCGGCGCGCTGCGCGCGAAGATCGCCGCCGGGCAGTCGGCGGTCATTGCCGAGGTCAAGAAAGCCAGCCCCAGCAAGGGCGTGCTGCGCGAGCATTTCGTGCCCGCTGAGATTGCCGCGTCCTACGCGCGCCACGGCGCGGCCTGCCTGAGCGTGCTCACCGACCGACAGTTCTTTCAGGGCGACGCCGCCTACCTGCAGCAAGCGCGCGCCGCCTGCAGCCTGCCGGTGCTGCGCAAGGACTTCATGGTCGACGCCTACCAGGTGGACGAGGCGCGCGCCTGGGGAGCGGACTGCATTCTGCTGATCGCCGCCTGCCTGGACGACGCGCAATTGGCCGATCTGGAAGCCCAGGCCCTGGGCTTGGGCATGGCAGTGTTGGTGGAGGTGCACGATGCCGGCGAACTGGACCGTGCGCTGCGCCTGAAGACGCCGCTGCTGGGTATCAACAACCGCAACCTGAAGACCTTCGAGGTCACGCTCGACACCACGCTGGGCTTGCTGCCGCGGGTGCCGGCCGAACGGCTGCTGGTCACCGAAAGCGGCATCCTCGGCCGCGCCGACGTGCAGCGCATGCGCGATGCCGGCGTACACACCTTCCTGGTCGGGGAGGCCTTCATGCGTGCGGAAGACCCGGGCTCTGCGCTGGCCGACCTGTTCCGGTGAGTTCAAGGGCGGGCAACCGGCTGGTCGAGCCGATCGGCCGCCAGGTCGACGCCCACAGCGGTGAATGGGCGCCACTGCTGCGGGACTGGGCGGCCAGTGACGCCGGCCGCAGTCTGATCCACGCGGTCGACGCGCGTCTGGCCGCCGGCGCCACGATCTACCCGGCCGATGTGTTCCGCGCCCTGGCACTGACGCCCCTGTCGCAGGTGCGGGTACTGATCCTTGGCCAGGACCCTTACCACGGGCCTGGGCAGGCGGAAGGGCTGGCCTTCTCGGTGCCCGCCGGGCAGCGCCTGCCGCCAAGCCTGCGCAACATCGTCCAGGAGTTGCAGCGCGACCTGGGTCTGGCGGTGCCGCTTTCGGGCAGCCTGTTGGATTGGGCGCGCCAAGGAGTGCTGCTGCTGAACACCTCGCTGAGCGTGGAAGAAGCTTGTCCCGGCAGTCATGCCAAGCTAGGGTGGCAAGTACTTACTGACAAAATAGTGGCTGCGGTTGCTGATCATCCACGGCCCAAGGTGTTCATGTTCTGGGGCGCACACGCCCAGGCCAAGGCGCCGCTGGTGCTGGGTTCCGCCGCCGGGGCGCGGCATCTGGTGTTGCAGTGCAACCACCCGTCGCCGCTGTCCGCGACCCGAGCACCGCTGCCCTTCGTCGGCTGTGGACATTTCGGTCGGGCTCACGCTTTCCTGTCGGCGGCCGAACCGGGCCTGCCGGCGCCGGACTGGCGGTTGGATCTCCCGCCTGCACACTGCGATGAAGTCCGAGTCGACACCGAACGGTGATATAGTCGCAGGTTCGCCTCGGAGGGGTGCCCGAGTGGCTAAAGGGGGCAGACTGTAAATCTGTTGGCTTACGCCTACGCTGGTTCGAATCCAGCCTCCTCCACCAGGCGAAACGTAAGACGAGACCTCTGCTTCCGGCAGGGACAGGCGGGAGTAGTTCAATGGTAGAACCTTAGCCTTCCAAGCTAATGACGCGGGTTCGATTCCCGCTTCCCGCTCCAGCAGGAGTTGGTCGCCACAGGCCTGGATATCGCGGTGTCCAGGCCCGTGCCGACGCCCATGTGGCTCAGTGGTAGAGCACTCCCTTGGTAAGGGAGAGGTCGCGCGTTCGATCCGCGCCATGGGCACCATCTGCAGGCATTGTCTGGATATTGGTTTGAGTCAGGAGAAGGCGAAATGGCAAAAGGTAAATTCGAACGCACCAAGCCGCACGTGAACGTGGGGACCATTGGACACGTGGACCACGGCAAGACCACGCTGACGGCGGCGATCACCACCGTGTTGTCGGCCAAGTTCGGAGGCGAGGCCAAGGCCTACGACCAGATCGACGCGGCGCCGGAGGAAAAGGCGCGCGGCATCACCATCAACACCGCGCACGTGGAGTACGAGACGTCCAAGCGCCACTACGCGCACGTCGACTGCCCCGGGCACGCCGACTACATCAAGAACATGATCACCGGTGCGGCGCAGATGGACGGCGCCATCCTGGTGGTGTCCGCCGCCGACGGCCCCATGCCGCAAACGCGCGAGCACATCCTGCTGGCCCGCCAGGTCGGCGTGCCCTACATCATCGTCTTCCTGAACAAGTGCGACATGGTCGACGACGCCGAGCTGCTGGAGCTGGTGGAAATGGAAGTGCGCGAACTGCTGGACAAGTACGAATTCCCCGGTGATGCCACCCCCATCATCCACGGCAGCGCCAAGCTGGCCATGGAAGGCGACAAGGGTGAACTGGGCGAGCAGGCCATCCTGAAGCTGGCCGACGCACTGGACGCCTACATCCCCACGCCCGAGCGCGCGGTCGACGGCGCCTTCCTGATGCCCGTCGAAGACGTCTTCAGCATCAGCGGGCGTGGCACCGTCGTCACCGGCCGTGTCGAGCGCGGCGTCATCAAGGTCGGCGAGGAAATCGAGATCGTCGGCATCGCCGCCACGCAGAAGACCACCTGCACTGGCGTGGAGATGTTCAGGAAGCTGCTCGACCAGGGCCAGGCCGGTGACAACGTCGGCATCCTGCTGCGCGGCACCAAGCGCGAAGACGTGCAGCGCGGCCAAGTGCTGTGCAAGCCCGGCAGCGTCAAGCCGCACACCCACTTCACGGCCGAGATCTACGTGCTGAGCAAGGAAGAGGGTGGGCGCCACACCCCGTTCTTCAACAACTACCGCCCGCAGTTCTACTTCCGCACGACGGACGTGACTGGCGCGGTGGAACTGCCCAAGGACAAGGAGATGGTGATGCCGGGCGACAACGTCAGCATCACGGTCAAGCTGATCGCCCCGATCGCCATGGAAGAGGGGCTGCGCTTCGCCATCCGCGAGGGCGGCCGTACCGTCGGCGCCGGCGTGGTGGCCAAGATCATCGA
>Ga0316613_10001744_pt1 | contig 14584 bp, 11 predicted proteins | sample OWC_soil_day10_C_2_FD_207647 | JGI IMG/M metagenome (GOLD analysis project Ga0316613, IMG submission 207647) | Wetland soil microbial communities from Old Woman Creek delta, Ohio, United States - OWC_soil_day10_CT_b | ecosystem: Environmental > Terrestrial > Soil > Wetlands | place: USA: Ohio...
CTTCATGATTATAACAAATCCACCGATTAAACGGTAGATGAAAGCTTTTTTGATTCAAAACTTTCATCCTAACGTTACTTCGGTGGAAATAACTATTACAAAGTGGAAGTTACCTTTTCACTTCACCGACAATGATCCAATGGGAGAGTTCTGAGACAAAATGGTATTATAGTGTTTAATTTTAACCAGACCCCTGCTAAGTCTATACGAAATTTAATATTTTTTTACACTTAAGCCTTTATATATATTCTTTCTTCATTCCCCGGTGGCATTCAATAAAAATACGACTCCTACCGATTAATACTAAATTAAAACAGTTACTTGTTTGATAATTAACAAATTCTGAATCAGTTGTTTTATAGAATAATGCATCTCATGCAAATTTAGATTAATTCATTCGGATGTCATTGATACGCAACTTTTTCATTATTCTGGCATCCTATATACCATTCTTATCTATTCTTGCTTATTTCAAACTATTACTTACTTTTATTCTGCTGCACTATATTTAATTATTTTTGACATGAAAATGCTCCCTCCTCCGGTAGTAGTTTTTTTTATTATTTAACCTGTTTCTACCTATAGGGAGCATATCAATTCGTACGGTTTAAAGTTACATTATTTATTTTTTATGTCCATCGACCATTCATGTTCTTTGTGAGTAAATTCTTTCCATCTTCACGAAATTCCTCTATACCGCCTTCTAGGTGTGTTTCGGTATACTGGATAGGATTTTCAACCGATCCGGAACGTTTCAGTTCTTGGAATAATTTTAATCGATTCTCGTCAGATAGTTTTTGAACAAATTTATTGATCTCTGTCCATTCATCTATGCGATTTTCAGCCATATTGTACCTCCTTCGAATGTTAACCTTATATTTAGTATGTCCCGGTTTCTATAATTTAAAAATACCACTGGGGAACAATACCATTGGATACTATTAATTTTCGCACAAAATCACTACAGGATGAAAAGTTTAGACATACCAGAAGATAAAAATCTAGAATAAGCAATCAAGAAGCGAGAAATCTATTAGTTAATATAGGGGACTCTTTCGAAACTAAACCTTATGAGGTAAAGAACAGTATTATCCATAATTTAATTAGAAAAATTGTAGTTCCAGATAGTGTCAACGAGTTTGAAATACACTGGATTTTTTTATTATGTGATTTTGACAAGTTTACAGACAACTTCCACGTGATAGGTATGCGAAAACATATCTACAGGCTGAATCTCTTTTGTTTTATACCCATACTCTTCTAGGACTGCCAAATCTCTAGCTAAGGAAGAAGGATTGCAAGATACATATACAATACGTTCTGGCAGCATAGCTGCAAAGGTTTCTAATACTTCTTTATCACAACCTGCTCTTGGAGGATCAACAACAATGATTTGTGGGCGTATCCCTTGTTTAAACATCTGAGGCATAACATCAACTGCATCACCTACGATAAATTCCACATTAGAAATTTGATTCATCTGAGCATTGTGCTGAGCATCACGAATGGCAGGCTCCACAATTTCAATCCCATATACTTTTTTTGCCTGACGAGCTAAGAATAAGGTAATGGTGCCTGTACCACAGTAGGCATCAATCACAGTTTCCTGACCAGATAATCCAGCATATTCAACAGCTTTATTATAGAGCACTTCTGCTTGTTTTGTATTCACTTGGAAAAAAGATCGAGCTGAAATATGAAAAGTAAATTCACCTAATTTATCTGTAATCATATTTTGCCCCCACAGGGTTTTAGTCTGATTTCCTAAAACCACATTTGTTCTTTTGCTGTTTATATTTTGTACAATGCTTACTAAATTCGGAATTCGTTGGCGCAGTTCAACGATAATTCGTTCTTGATGAGGTAGCTCATGAGTCGCTGTTACTAACACTACCATAACATCATCTGTTACTGTACCTACACGACCTAATACATGCCGCATAATCCCCTGCCCTGTAACCTCATCATAGGTACTAATCCCGAGCTCTGTTATTATTTGCTGTACCGTTTGAGCAACAGTATTATTAGCCTTATGTTGGATAAAACAGTGCTCTGTATTTATAATTGTATGAGTACCTTGTGCAAAACAACCTACGACAATCTTTCCTTTAACCGTACCAATAGGGACCTGCATTTTATTTCGATAATACCATGAATCTTTAGCACCTATCGTAGGATGGATTTGTATATCAGTTAATTTACCAATACGAGTAATAGCATCAACTACATTTTGTCTTTTTAAAATAAGCTGTTCATCATAAGAAACGTGCTGCAATTGACAGCCGCCACACTCATAATAAATCGGACATTTAGGTTCACTACGTGCTCCTGCAGGCTTTAGTATTGCCTGTAAATTACCTTTGGCATAACTTTTTTTCACTTCTATTATCTTAACCTCTACAGTTTCCCCTGGTAAGGCATGAGGAACAAAAATAGTAAAACCTTTATATTTACCTACGCCTTCTCCACTATGTCCCAAACTAACAATATCTAAAGTATATGTTTTATTTTTCATTATAGGTTTTTCTTGATCTATCACTTTATTCTCACCTTTCATTTCTAAACCAGATAATTTTCATTCAGAAATAAAGAGTGCCAACTAAGGCACCCTCAATTAACATCAAGTTTATTAATTTTTGCCATCAGCAGCTTTACTTAATGCAATAAAACTATCTGTATATTCTTTTAGTCGTTGCATCACTAAGTAATGTATACTACCGGGCGGATACGTACCATCTACGCGACATTCACCTGCCGGAACATCTGTTAATAATTCTATACCTTGATCAATCGTTTTTACTTCATAGATGTGAAATTGCCCTTGCTCTACCGCTTCAATGACTTCATCATTTAAGACTAATTCATCCACATTCTGATGAGGAATCATAACTCCCTGCTCACCTGTTAAACCTTTTATCTTGCAGATATTAAAAAATCCTTCAATTTTTTCCGTAACTCCGCCAATCGGCTGCACTTCACCTTTTTGATTCACCGATCCCGTTACAGCAATGTACTGCTTAATGGGCACACCTGATAAACTTGATAATAAAGCATATAATTCAGTACTAGAAGCACTGTCGCCATCAATACCACCATATAATTGCTCAAAAGTTAGGCTGGCCGTAAGAGCTAATGGACATTTTTGGGCATATTTTTGTCCGATATAACCACTTAATATCAATACACCTTTGGTGTGGCTAGTACCACTCATCTTTGTTTCTCGCTCAATATTGACTATACCATTTTTCCCCATATAAGTATTGGCAGTAATCCGGGATGGTTTACCAAACATATATTCGCCAACTGCCATAACAGCTAAGCCATTGACTTGACCAATTTTTCTATCTTTCGTATCAATCATGAGTTTACCATCAGCAACCATTTCCTGCAAGTGCTCTTCGTATTTATTACTGCGATATTTTTTCTCTTTGATAGCCTGTTTTACATGCTGTCCACTTACAATCTGACTTTTATCCATGGTAGCCCAAATATCAGCTTCACATAATATTTTAACTACTTCACTAAAGCGTGTAGTTAATTTCTTTTGACTCCCGGCCAGCCGACAGGAATACTCCACCATTCTTGCTACAGCCGAGCGGTCAAAATGTTTTAAATTTTTAGTTTCAATAGACGAGCTAATAAATTCAGCCATCTTCATTATATTATCGGTAGTACTATCCATTTGCGTATCAAAATCAGCGTGAATTTTAAACAACTTACAAAAATCTTCATCGTAGTTATACATTAAATAATATAAATAGGGATTCCCAATCAAAATCACTTTCACATTAATTGGTACTGGCAGTGGCTTCAAGGAAGCCATGGCCATCATACCATATTGTTCACTAAGATTTTCTACAAACAATTTTTGTGTATTTAAAATTCGCTTTAAGGCTTCCCATGATCCGATATTAGTTAAAACATCACGAGCATTCAAAATGAGATAACCACCATTGGCCTTATGCAATGCTCCTGCTTTAATCATAGTAAAATCGGTACTTACCATCCCCATACGTGTTTCGTATTCAACCCGGCCTACCAAATTATAATAAGTCGGATTGGATTCAAAAATCACAGGAGCACCTTTAAGTTCACGATTATCTACCAGTAAGTTGACCTTATATTTATCACGAATAGAATCCTGATTATTCTTTTTCAAAAAGGCAAAAGGGTTGTTTTGTTCATCATCAGTACTACTGGCTTTAAAATCACTTATATTTTTTACAACATCTTCTTTTACAGCTTCCAAATATTCAACAACTTCACTATGATCATGATATTTTTGCCTAACTTCATCAATCATACTGCCGGCAGCAAACAAACCTACCTTACTATCAAGCTTGCGTATTTCTTCCCGCATTTCTCGTTCTAGTTCTTGCATTCGCCGTATTACTTCCATAGCTTTTTCATGAACCGTTAGTATTTTCTTCTCTGTTGCTTCTCGTTCTTCCTTATCTAATGTTTGGAATTCTTCAGGGCTGAGGGTTTTACCATCCTTCATCGGCATACCAACGAATCCTGTAGTTGACCATTGAGGCAAAATCCCATATTCACTAGCCTTTTCATTAAAGGAATCAATAATAACCGTGCGTCTCTCCTGAAATGATTTTATCGTATTATTTTTAGCGCTTTCATAATCATCACTGTTAAAAACCTTGCTAACTTCTGTTTTTATATCTTCCATCAGGTCTTCAATCTCCTGACTAAATACGTGGCCCATCCCTGCTGGCAACAATAGAGCAATGGGCTGGCTGCTATTTTTAAAGTTATTAACATAACACCAATCTCCAGGAGTCTGCTGTTCTGCAGCAACTTTGGCGACAGCTGCTTTAGCATAGGTGATCTTTCCAGTACCTACCAATCCAGATATAAAAATATTATATCCATGATTTTTAGCAAATAAGCCAAACTCTACAGCTTTCACCGCACGTTTTTGTCCTAGCATTACATCAAGAGGGGATATACTGGCTGTAGTTTCAAAATGAAATAAATTTTCATCACATGTAAAACGAAGCTTATTTACTGGCAGTTCAGGATATATTGTCATTATATCTGCTCCCCTTTTCTACGTTTTAACTCTACATTTCGACTCTTCCTATTTAATCCCTTTTTAATTGGTTAATTTATCTATAATGATTTATCGAACAATCAAATCCCCGAAGTTTTAACTTCATTCATAATAAAGTAACTTTATATTACTCATTATCTTCGTTCCATACTACTGCCTGATGACCGCAATGTATGCATAAATCAAAAAATTCCTGAGGACGATGACTTGCTGCGTTAATCATAGCCTTAGTAGCACCAGAACTATGAATCCATAACAATTCTTTGTCTTGCTTAAATTCACCTATTATACCTGATATAGGACCATTCGCATACATAGCTGAAGGAGGAACTGCACTTGCTCCGAAACTCTTCACATTACCACAATTCTGACATCTTGGCATAACCTTCATCTCCCTTTCATACAAATGTTATTCCCAGAAACAGCATAATGATTTTAGATGTATTAATAATAGAATGAGCAACTATAGCGCTAATAAGTGACCCTGTCCAATAATAAGCAAATGACAATCCTACTCCCACTACAATCATTTCACCCAACCAATACAAATTAAAATGCATGATAGCGAAAATAAAGGAACTGGCAATGGCTCCTCCCCAAAATCCCCATCGTTCTTTCATCGGCAAAAAAGTAAACAAACGGTATAATACTTCCTCTGTCATTGGTGCCAAAATTCCTGCTAAGAATAAAGGTGAAATCAAATCACGCCACAAAACTGCCTTTTCTACTTGAGCTACTAGAGGATGCTGGCTAGGTGTCAAAAAAAGAGCAGTTGTATATATTCTTTCACTAAAAATACTGACGCCTAGCAATAAAACTCCAATAATCACCCCATATAATATATTGGATTTTAAATTTTCAAAAGATAAACCTAAATTATTAAAATCACCTTTATACTTACGTAGTGCTAGCCAAACCAACGCTAATACTACTACTCGATCTGTAACTTCCACGACAAAAGGTGTAACTACAATAATCATAGGATATAAAACTCGCACTAATAGCAAACCAACTATTAATCGTAAGATATGAATTGACAAAACCGCCTTAAGATTCCAAGGTACTTTATCATATATCATATTTTTACCTCTTAAAACAAAGATATATTAATATCATTATGCACGTCCATCTTATCTTTCATTCTTGGAAAATTTTAAATGCGAAAAAACAATGACCTTTCCTTTTAGCTATCAATCTAAGCGCTGGAACCATATTATTATAAACGTAGGTTAAATGACGATGGCGGAGCATTAATAATATGGTTCCAGCATGGACTAGCTAAAACATGCTTTTTACCCCAATAGGGAAAAGACTTACTTTGTACCAAATCTTCAGATGCAAGGTAAAAATAGAAAAATAGCTTTCCTGTCTTTGCATCAACAGAAAAGCTATTTTTATTCTATTTCGTTATAATTTTTCGCGCAGTAAGGTATTTACCATATCAGGATTGGCCCGTCCTTTAGTTTGCTTCATTATTTGCCCGACTAAGAAGCCAATGGCTTTTTCTTTGCCAGCCTTAAAGTCAGCAACAGATTGAGGATTTGCAGCAATCACACCATCTACAATAGCAACAATCTCGCTAGTATCCGAAATTTGCACTAAACCTTTTTCCTTAACAACAACTTCTGCATCTTTGCGGCTAGTCCACATTTCTTCAAATACTGTTTTAGCTATTTTATTGGAAATTGTCCCTTTGTCAATCAAAGCAATGAGTCCTGTCAATTGTTTAGGGGTAACAGGACACTCCAGGATGGTAATGCCTTCATTATTAAGATGTTTTGATACTTCACCCATTAGCCAATTTGCTACCACTTTCGCATCCGCATTATACTCTAGACTTTGGTCAAAATAATCAGCCATGGCTTTACTGGCAGTAATAATAGAGGCATCATATTCAGACAAACCATGAACATCCATCAGACGCTGTTTGCGAACATTCGGCAATTCTGGTAAATTAGCCCGAATTTCTGCTACTCTAGCTGGATCTACCACAATAGGTACTAAATCCGGTTCAGGTAAATAACGATAATCATGAGCCTGCTCTTTATTACGCATGGAAGCAGTAACGCCCTTATTTTCATCCCAAGTACGTGTTTCTTGAATCACTCGTCCACCATCATCCAAGAGATCTTCCTGACGAGCGACCTCATACTCCAAGCCACGTTGTACAGAACGGAAGGAATTCAAATTTTTAATTTCAGCCTTCGTACCAAGGGTAGTTTGTCCTCGTGGACGTAGTGAAATATTGGCATCACAACGTAAACTCCCTTCTTCCATCTTACAATCGGATACATCTAAATATTCTAAAATAGCTTTGACTTTTTCTAGATAAGCCTTCGCTTCTTCTGCAGAACGAAGATCTGGTTCTGAAACAATCTCTAATAGTGGGACGCCAGTACGGTTATAATCAACTAAAGCATAGTCAGAGCTATTAATTGTGGCACCTGAATGCACCAATTTACCAGCATCTTCTTCCATATGTATGCGCGTAATACCGATTCGTTTCGTTTCCCCATTGACCTCAATGTCCAGATGACCATTTACCGCAATCGGTAAATCGTATTGTGAAGTTTGAAAATTCTTTGGCAAATCAGGATAATAATAATTTTTACGGTCAAATTTACTAAACGGCAAAATTTCGCAATTTAAAGCAACTCCAGCTCGTATAGCGAATTCTACTACTTTTTCATTAATGACAGGCAGCACCCCAGGCAGCCCTAAGCAAACTGGACAAACATTTGTATTCTGATCTGAACCAAATTTTGTACTACATCCACAGAAAATTTTTGAGTTGGTCTTTAGTTCTGTATGTATTTCTAACCCAATTACTATTTCATAATCCATCTATTAAACCTCCCCCAGGGTTGCAAAGCCCTTGTGGTAGTCATTATTTTGTTCAAAGGTATACGCTGCGCGAATGATTGTTTCTTCGCCAAGGGTCTTGCCGATAATTTGCATGCCAATTGGCATGCCGCCTGCAAAACCACATGGAATGGAAATAGCAGGCATTCCTGACAAGTTAACAGGGATTGTACACACATCCTGTAAGTACATGGCAAGAGGATCGTTAGTCTTTTCACCCAATTTAAAAGCAGTCGTCGGCGCTGTTGGCGTAATCAGAACGTCTACCTGCTCAAAAGCCTTATCAAAATCCTGTTTCACTAAGGTTCGAACTTTTAATGCCTTTAAATAATAGGCATCGTAATAACCAGAACTTAACGCATAGGTACCAAGCATAATGCGGCGTTTCACTTCTGCACCAAAAGCTTCACTGCGGGTTTTCTTATACATATCAATAATATCAGTACCTTCTACCCGATGTCCAAAACTCACACCGTCATAACGGGCTAAGTTAGAGCTAGCCTCTGCTGGAGCAATCATATAATAGGCTGACAAAGCATACTCCGTATGCGGCATGGAGATTTCTTTATATTCAGCACCTAAAGCTACCAATTGTTCAATCGCTTTATTAATGGCTCTTTCTACTTCTGTATCCATTCCCGCCACAAAATATTCTTTCGGTAAACCAATTTTCAAACCTTTAATGTTATTGACTAATGATTTAGTGTAGTCAGGAACACCTACGTTAATGGAAGTGGAATCTTTAGCATCATAACCAGAAATCGCATTCATTACATGAGCACTATCCGTTACATCACGAGTAATCGATCCGATTTGATCAAGGGAGGATGCATAAGCCACCAGTCCATAACGTGACACGCGGCCATATGTAGGTTTTAGCCCAACTACTCCACAATATGCTGCCGGTTGGCGAATAGAACCGCCTGTATCCGAGCCTAATGCCCAAATTGCTTGTCCTGCTGCAACAGCCGCTGCTGAACCACCACTTGATCCGCCTGGTACTGTTTCTAAATTCCAAGGGTTGTGAGTAGGAAAGAATCCGGAGTTTTCCGTAGATCCGCCCATAGCAAATTCATCCATATTGGCTTTACCAATTACTACAGCATCCTCTGCTGCCAGTTTCTCTGCTACAGTTGCATCATAGGGGGGTACAAAATTGGCTAATATTTTAGAAGCACAAGTCGTCTTCGTACCTTTTGTACATATATTGTCTTTCAATGCACCTGGAATACCAGCAAGCACAGAAATCCTTTCACCACGCCCAATTTTATCATCTACTGCCTGGGCTTGGGCCAAAGCACCTTCACGAGTTTGAGTAATATAGGCTTTAACATCTTTCTCCACCGCATCAACCCGAGCTAAAACGGCTTTTGTCAATTCCACAGCTGATATTTCTTTAGTTACTAACTTTTCATGTAACTGACCAGCTGTATATTTAAATAACTCCATGCTTATCCTCCTCTTATCCTTCCATAACCTTAGGCACTTTGAAATAGCCATCTTCCTGTTCTGGAGCATTCGATAAAGCCAGTTCCCTAGGCAACGAAGGTTTTGCTTCATCGGCACGCATCACATTTTTTAACGGCAATACATGTGCCATAGGCTGCACGTTATCAACATTCAGCTTATTTAAAACATCTGCATATTCTAAAATAGCATCCATTTGTCCAGTAAAGGTTTCCAGTTCCTTCTCAGAAAATTCCAGTCTTGACAATAACGCAACATTTGCTACATCTTTACATGTAATCTTCACAATCTCACCATCCAAACTTAATAATGTTCAGGAAATTTCATAATAAAGTATATTATATCACGATTATTGGAAATAAAAAAATAAAAGTTCTTTTTAGGCAAATTGAATAAAGACTCGCAGGAAACATTCCCACGAGCCTTACATTCAATATCAATATTTTTATTCGTAACGTTCTTACCTCTAATACATTCTCTCATTCAAGCATGCATTGTCACTGTTTTATCTTTACTGCAGCTAATTATTTTAGTATCGCTATTTATTTGGGTCCGTAAATCTACATTTCCACCCCAAAGATCCACAACATACTTTACGGTTTCTTGCGCATAGTTTAATTCCAATTCCCGCTGATCGTAAATATGTTCTAAGACTAAGGTACCATTTTCCACTGCTATTGGCTGAATCATTGGTATGCTACCTAAACCAACAGAATTAGCCAAATTATCACGCACTATTTTCCAGCCATCTTCATCTGCTACTTCCGTTACAACAATGTCATCGCCTTGTATGCCATAGGAAAACAAATGCAGTTTTTCACATAACTCCTGATTTAGGTAGCGACGTATAAAGGACTGATCTCGCTCCTCAGATCGTATATCCATAATCTTCTCCCGTCCACCAGGCTGTTTATCCAAGTATTCAAACATCTTAAATCCTACAAAATAAGGATTAAGTTGCCCTTGATGGGGACGTATAACCAAATTATGACGTTGTAAAAATTCTATGTGAAGACCTTGAGGCAGCTCAAGTTGGTTTAAGAACTGATAATGCCAGTAACTGGCCCATCCTTCATTCATAATCTTGGTTTCTATCTGAGGAATAAAATATGAGGTTTCTTCTCGCACGATCTGAATTAAATCACGTTCCCATTCAACCAAATCACCCTTTACTGCCAGAAAAGCTAATAAATCACCTTTTAACCGCTCTGGCACAGGTTGATTTTCCTCTTCAGCAAGTTGTTTTCTTTCCGCTTTTTTTATGACACCATTCCGACTGATTTGAAATTTAAGTCCGTGGGCGGCATCCAAAATTCGCTCTACCTTCTCTGCCCCGATACTAGGATCTTGTATATATTCTCTAATACGATTGGCATGGGTCTTAAACATTTCCATTTCCAGATTGGCCCGTGTATCCCTCTTAAATAAACGATTATTCTTAAAAAAATCATTATGTCCGTAGACATGGGCCATAGTCAAGATATGAAGTAGCAGGGTATTATCCCTCATAAGATAAGCAATGCAAGGGTCGGAGTTAATCACCATCTCATAAGGTAATCCTACAAGATTGTATTTATAAAAAGTTTTCTGTCTTTCATAGGCCTTACCAAAGCTCCAATGTGGATAGTGAGAAGGTATACCTACATAGGCCTCATAACATAGCATATCTTCATAACTGCATATTTCAAAATGCTGTTCATAGCAATTTAAGCCTGCATCTCGTACTAGTTTTTCAATTTTGTTATTCCAATATTCTAATTCACTCATACTATAGGCTGACATTATCGATTACCTCCGGAAGTAGATTCCGTATCTAAAAGCTTCCTAAATGCCGGCCAAATATCTGACTTATCTTTCATTGTTACAATGACAAAGTTATCAAAGCTGATAGATTTCTCATATTCTTTCTGAATGGTACTTCCATTCACATTATACATACTAGTTGTAATCTCACCATACCCGAATAAGTTGCTAATGTTACAAAGTTGCTTCACTAGATCAACAGCTTTATTATTATCTTCACCCCAGTTATCACCATCAGAACAATGAAATACATAAATGTTCCAACTAGCTGGATTATAACGCTGCTCGATAATCTCTAACGCTTTCTCATAGCCGCTACTAATATAGGTCCCGCCTGTCTCCCCACGATGAAAGAACTCTTGTTCATTCACTTCTTGGGCCGTAGTAGTATGAGCGATAAAAGCTACTTCAACATGCTCATACTTCCAACGAACAAACTGATACAGCAAAAAATAAAAACTGCGTGCCAAGTATTTTTTAGTTTGATCCATAGATCCTGATGTATCCATAATGCAGATGACTACCGCATTGGAATGCTTGCGAGTATCCTCTTTTATTCGGCAATACCGTAAATCATTTTCATGAAAAGGTATGCGATCAGGAAGTTCGTCTTCCTCACTATCTTCATTATTCCTTTGAGCCATTTTTTGGCGTTTAATTTTTTCGGTCAAAGTTCTTTTTTTATTTAAATGAGGCGGAATCCCTTTACGCTGAAAGCTTGAACGCTTAAATTTACGTTCTGACTCGATGAGGGCAAATTTTTTCCGTTCCATATCTGGTAATTGCAGGTCCTCAAAAAGATAATTAGTAAGTTCCTCCATAGTAATTTCAGTCTCATAGACATCCTCACCGGGATTATTACCAGCTTGCCCTAGCCCTGGCTGACCATTATTAGTCTTGCCGATAACCTGACCTTTTGTTTCTTGCCCTTCACCAGAACCTGTGCCACCTGCGTTTTTACCGTAAATAAATTGATACTCTTTAATACCTTTAATCGGAATTTTGATTTTCTTATCCTTGCTTTGCCCGATGATACTTTCTTCGGCAATAATATCTCCTAAATTCTTCTTTATGCTCTCTTCCACCAGCTGACGATGCCTTTTACGATCCCATGCCGAACGATCTGAACTACTCATATCTCCATCTTTAAAGATTGCCACTCGCTGACATCTCCCCTCCTAGGAACGCCTTAATCCTTCCAAAGATTATTAGCCGCATATTTCAAAATGACATTACAACAATGATCACAATAACCGTTAGCTTTTAATTCTTCACCCATAACATTGTACTTAGTATCTTGTTCCTTATCCCGCACCCTTGCTTTCGTGATGATACGTGATATTTCTTTGACGGCTACCGTTAGCTTCTTTTCAATGGCTTCTTTTAAGGGCTCATAGCACTGGTAATCAATTTTACCGCCATTGCGCAATACGGAGAACATATAAGCAGTCACGTCTTGACGAAAACCAGGTGCGGCGGTACTATAAATGCCAACTTGTTCTTCAATTGATTGAAGGAACTTAATATCAGGTTCCAACTCTTCCCCCGTATTTTCATCTTTTATCTTAGTAGAATTAGCAAAGGCCTCCGCATGATCCAAATAGTTATTAAATAAACTTTCCGCTTGTTCACTATAACCATGTATGAACGCTCGTGTTATTTCTTTTTCAAGAATTTTATGATACTCTTTCTTGATGGTATCTTGTAAGAAACCTAAATACCTTTTTTTATCATCCTCGGCAATGGCCAATTCCTTGACTGCTTTAGTTAGAGTATCTAAAATACTAATGGGGTTGATACAATTATTTTCTGATTCCGATAAGGCTACATCCACAGCCTTCATGATAAAGCGAGTTGAAATTCCCGTCATACCCTCCCGCTGCGCTTCATCTCGCAATTCGAAAATATCGATTTTCTTGGTAGAGCCTTTTTCGACGATTTCCTCACCATTATAAAGTTTCAATTTTGTTAACGGATCCACTTTAACTGACGGACTTAATCGGGTTAAAATAGCAAACATGGATGCCATTTCGATGGTATGCGGTGCAATATGAGCATCAAAACTGCTGCTTCTTAAAATCTTTTGATAAATTTTTACTTCTTCATCCAACTCTAGACAATAGGGTACTTCAACTTTTACAATTCTATCTAATATAGCTTCATTGGTATGATCCGATTTAAATTTATTCCATTCGGCTTCGTTAGAATGAGCTAAAATGATGCCATCAAAATAAATCATAGAACCCTTACCAGGTGATGGTATTGATTTTTCCTGGGTAGCGGTAATCATCGTATGCAAATACTCCACATCATTTTTAAAGACTTCAATAAATTCCACCAAACCACGATTGCCTACATTAAAGGCTCCGTTTAATGACAATACCCTAGGGTCATCTTCAGGATATAAATCCATTTTAGAGATATCAACAGAACCAATCAATACCGATGTATCTTGGTTATTGGGATCAACTGGAGGAACTGTACCAATCCCTTTACGTGAACGAATGGAGAATTCTGCAGTTTCTATGGGAAAGCGCTCAAATTCACCATGATATTCATTTTTTAAACGATAGCGACAAACAGGACAAAGATCACCTTCAATTTTCACCCCCAACAGTCCCTCAAATCTGGGACGAAGGTGTTTCGGTATCAAGTGAAGCGGTTCTTCTCGCATTGGACAATCTTTAATTGTATAAATAGGGTGACTCATTTCCAACATCCGCTTTAAAGCTTCCATAATAGAAGATTTTCCTGCCCCTACAGGACCAACAAAATAGAGTACTTGCCTTGATTCTTCTCCCTTCATAGCCGCCGAATGGAAATAGCGCATGATTTTCATAAGTGTTTTATCAATACCATAAAAATCTTGTTTAAAATACGCATAGCGTTTTAACATATCATTACCATAGATTCTTTTTAAACGTGGATGCTCCTCAGTCTTTACAGTTTCTGCACCAGCAGCAATCAACAAATCATACATACGCTGATGCGCAAGCATGACTACCTTGGGATTTTCCTTGATTATTGCAAGATAATCAAGGAGCACGCCATCAAACTGTCTATGTTTCTTTGCTTCCCGATCTGTTTGTATAAGACTTTCAAAATCAATAATCATAAAATTGCCCCTCCCCTTACTTTATAGTGTTAAAAAGATATTGAAGATAATATCTAGAGGCTTCCTATAAAGAAGACTTGATTCAGTTGGCATGTTCATTCCATTCTAAATCATAGTCACACTTATCTGCCAAATCTCACTGCTCTTAACGACGCCCTTCGCGAAGTAAATTTCAGCACGATTTGATTATCAGATAAAAATTCTTTTAATTATAGATATGCAAATCCTGGCAAACATTATTACTGTCATAAAATTTTCCCATTTTGCTG